>ULUH01076092.1_pt1 | contig 40333 bp, 31 predicted proteins | sample 1958241 | NCBI WGS metagenome assembly ULUH01 (sample SAMEA4835753, study PRJEB28245) | human gut metagenome | biome: gut microbiome; material: fecal sample | place: Denmark | collected 2008 | reverse complement strand
TTATCGTTAACCGTAGTCAGTTTTCGTATTATAGTTCATAATTCTTAACGGTCAAGTTGTCAGTATTGTTCTTAATATTTTCTTTGGCCCTATTGTAAATGCTGCAAGAGGAATTTCTACTCAAGTAAATGGTGCAATTGGTGGATTTGTTCAAAATTTTCAAATTGCAGTAAATCCAAGAATTATTCAAACATTTGCTGCTAATGAAATTCAGACATTTTACAGACTCATTAATCAAAGTGCAAAATTTTCATTCTTCCTACTATTGATATTCGTTGTACCGGTTTGGATTAATATTGACAATATTTTACAGCTTTGGTTGGGAACTGTTCCTGAACACACTGCCGATTTTTGCAGAATTGTATTTATCTCATCTCTTATAAATACATTTTCATTGCCATTGGCCACAGCGGCAAATGCAACAGGAAACATAAAAGTTTTCCAATTAGCATGTGGAGTTTTTGAAATTCTAAATATCCCGCTTTCTTATTTGTTGCTAAAACTTGGTAATCCTCCAGTTGCTGTTTATTTTGTTCAATTAACAATAACAATTTCTACATTTTTTGTTAGATTGATTGTTTTAAGAAAATTAGTAAATTTGAACGTATCCTTATTTTTAACAAAAATAGTGTTTCGTTGTCTGTTTGTTGCCGTATTGTCATTCTCAACAATGATGATAGTAACGTATATCAATACAGAATCCATGCTGGGACTTTTAAGTTCCATTTTCATATCGTTAAGTCTGACGGCGTTATTTATCATATTGGGGGGCTTGAACCAAGAAGAAAAAGCTATTGCAATTAATCTGATAAAAAATAAACTTCATATCAAATGAAAACCTCAGTTGTCTTATCTGCCTATAATGGTGAAAAATTTATTTTAGAGCAACTTGAATCCATTAGACTTCAAACCGTTTCTGTCGATGAAGTCATTATATTAGATGATTGCTCAACTGATAATACGGCCAAAATCTGTCAAAGTTTTATAGATAAACACAATCTGTTCCATTGGCATTTTGAAGTAAATGCCCAAAACAAAGGATTTGTTCAAAATTTTTATGATGGCTTTAAAAAAGCAACTGGTGAAATTATCTTCATTTGCGATCAGGATGATATTTGGCAGCCCAACAAAGTTGAACGAATGAAATACTTTTTCAATAATTATCCGGATGCAGTGTCTATTTGTTCAGCGTACTCCAGATTTTATAAAGATACAATTCTTGATAAACATGTAAAAATTCTTAATAGAAAAAAAAGGAGTATAAAAAAAATTAACTTTAATGAATTTTGTCTATTTTATGGATATTTAGGAATGGCTACTGCATTCAAAAAGGAAATCCTTCAATATCACTATAAAGAATGTATTACAACAATTACATATGATATTTCTGTCAATCTCATAGCGGTATTACAAAATGGATTATATTATGTGGATGAGGTATTAGTTAACCGCAGAAGTTATCCAGAAAGTACCAGTAATAAGATTGCTACAGAATGGAAAAATAGGCAATTCAATGGGAATCCATTATTATATAATATCCATAGACAGAATTTAAATTTGAAGGCCTTCAAAAATTTTATTTCAAATTATTATGAAAATATGGAATATATAAAAATTACAAATAGATATTTGCAAATTAATGAAAAACGATTTAGATATATTGAAAATAAGTCATTCTTGCAATGGCTATTATGTTTAAACGAATTTGTCAAAACATACCCAATAAGAAAATATATTACAGATGGTCTTTCCTTTCTTAGATAGTAAAAAAGGATAATCATCAATTCCTATTTTTACAAGTGAATTTGCAGTTAAAATGAAAGTAGCAGTAATTATACTAAACTATAACTCTTCCGATGATTGTCGGAAATGTGTTTCGTTTTTGAAACGGCAAGAAGAAGTTGAATTAGAATTGGTGCTGGTCGATAATTGTTCGCCCGATGGGGATAAGGTGGAAGCATTATGCCGTGAGCAAGGTTGTACCTTTATTTCTAGCCCCAAAAATCGTGGTTATAATTCCGGTAACAATATAGGTCTCCGCTATGCAGCTGAAAAAGGGTACAAATATGCATTGATTGCTAACCCTGACATGGAATTTCCACAAACCGACTATGTAAAGCGTCTTGTTGAAATAATAGAGCAAAGCAATGAAATCGCCATTGTTGGAAGTGATATTATCACTCCTGAAGGTATTCATCAAAATCCAAAGATTCGGAAGAATTTAAATTGGAAAAATTCATTTGACTGGGTTAAAACTTTATACTCTAAAAGTAAAATCCACTCAAATACTCCTGAATGGGTCATTAATCCCCAACAATCTCAATTCTGTACATGTCTTAATGGATGTTGCTTTCTCATCAGAATAACCTTTTTGCTAAAAATTAAGTTTTTTGATGAAGACACATTTTTATACGGTGAAGAACCTATTTTAGGAAGACAAGTTGAATTAGCAGGGAAAAAGCTATTTTACACAGCAACTACATATGCAATCCATAACCACAAAAAGAGTAAAGAAGGTAATCATACATTCTGTTTTAAACATTGGAAACACTCAAGATTAATCTATATAAACAAATATAGTCATTTAAATTTCTTTGAAAAATCAATTGTAAAATTGTCTACCCATATATATTTTTTTATTCTCTCATTTCGATATATGATTAAGTCTCTGAAAAAAGATAAATAAAGTCATGCAGTTTCATAAACATTTAATCAAACTTATGAATGAATTTTTCTCCAAATGGAGATATTGGGGATTTGCTTTAGCAATATACAATTTAATATGGTGGCTATGTTTTTATTTGCGTCCTCCATTTGCATTAAAAGTTTCAGCTTGGGCACTAAAAAGGAAAACTCTTATATTTGATAATTACTTTAACAAAAAATATGCTGATGTAATTAATCAATATAAGCGAAATCTCATATCAACACCAGTCAATTCTATATGTATTTGGGTGTTTTGGGGACAAGGTGAAGAAAATATGCCTCCACTTGTTAAAGCTTGCTACAGGCAATTGACACACTTTAATGACAATGTAATATTAATAACAAACAAAAACATTGAGGATTATGTAATACTAAATCCTTTAATATATTCGAAAGTAAAAGAAGGTCATATTTCTTGGGCAAATTTTAGTGATATTGTAAGAACAACTCTTCTATCTAAATATGGAGGTTTATGGGTAGATGCAACCGTATGGATACCTCAAAAAATACCTTTTCAGATATTATCAAATTTTGATATTTTTTCTCCAAATGGAAGAGTTTCTCAAACTAACAGATCGGTTCAATTTTGGACATCTTATGAGTGGAATTGGAGTACATGGTATTTATGGAGTAAAAATGCTCATAACAAACTCTTTTTATTTATAAGTTCAATGCTTCAGGCTATTGGTGAAAGAGAAAAGTGTTGGCCTGATTATGTAATTCAAGATTATTTAATTTACTATGCCTGCAGATTTTTTCCAGATGTGCAAAAGTCTATGGAAAAGATACAAGGTATATCTGGTAAAAGAAGGAATGATTTTGCTTCAATTATGAATCAATCTTTTGATATAATCCAATATACAGATTTGACATCATCGGATTTTGCTTTTAAATTAAGTTTTCGTTCACACTGGAAAACCAAAACATCATCAGGAATAGAAACTTTTTATGGAAGAATATTGAACGGAATAATTGATAGTAATAAATGACAGTTTCATTTTTAACATTTCAGCTCTTAAAAGAGAATAAATTTTGGGCAACTTTAATATTAGTTGTTTTTTGTATTCAATTAGTTTACTTTGAAGGAGGAGGAATTAGTCCAATTAAAGTTTCTATAATGGCAATTTGTCCGTTAATATTCTTATATAAAGTTCCTTTGATTTCTCCAGCATTTTTTTGGAGTATACTATATTTCATTTCGTGTTTATTGATTTCACTTCTACATAGCCAAATTCGATTCTCAACTATTGGTTATTTAGGCTTATTTATTGTAATGTATATTACATATTATAATTTAATTTATTCTAAAAGTTTCTCTTTAAATTATTTCATAAAATTAGTTCGAATTCTAATTATATCATTTGGGATATGCTTGCTGCTTCAACAGATATCTATTCTAATAGGTTTAAGAAATCTTCCTTTTATTAATTTAGTTGAGCAGCACTTTTTAGCAATTGATAAATTGCCATCATTAACAGTTGAACCTTCACATTCTGCAAGAATATTAACAGCCTTGATGTTTGCATATATTAAATGTAATGAATTAAAAAGCAATGCTATTTTAAAATTATCACAACTATTTACTCATGAGCACAAATGGATAACCTATTGTTTTCTTTGGTCAATGCTAACAATGGGAAGTGGAACAGCATTTATCGGTTTAGGTATACTGTCGCTATATTTTATAACGAAACGAAATCTTATTTATGCTATTCCTTGTTTTTTATTATTATTATCTATAGGAGAAATAATAGAACTTAAACAGTTGAAACGTGCAACAAATTTATTGGAAGCAACTTTTTTGAGTGGAGATATTGAAGCAATGCATGATGCGGAGGGAAGTGGAGCAATTCGTATTATACCAGTCGTTAATACGTTTACAGATATTGATTTATTTAATTCAGAAACTTGGTTAGGAAAAGGTACCCAAACAAAGGAATATGCTGCTGATTTCTGGAAACGAACGACAGATAAAATCGTCATAGTGGAACAATACGGGCTTATTTCTTTTATTTTATCATTATTTCTTGTTTTTAGATGCGCTATACGAAGATTCTTCTCAATTGAAACTTTGATCTTTTTAGGTTTAATTAGTATGACAATCTCAAATATTTATTATGCGTGGACGATAATGATGATTTTTACAACTATTAAATATTTCGATAGTTTACATAAAAATGATTTAAGTGAATAAACTAACGCTCGCATCAGCATATACAATGCAGAACAATAATAGAAGAAACTTTGGAGTACCTAATGGCACAAATCATGCAAGATTTCTATCTATTGATTGTAGACGACTGCTGCACGAACAATAATGTAAAGACGTTTGAACAGTTTTTCACAAAATATCTACGTAAATACGAAATAGTTCATCTTGAAGTAAATAAAGGGTTGAGTGTCGGACTGCGATACGTAGAGGAGCATGCAACCACGAAATATATTTTGTTTGTGGATGCCGATGATTGTCCATATCCTACTTAAGTAGAAAAACTCTATAATAAAATCTCATCTAATTCTGATCTTATGGCTGTTGGATATCACAGAAAATACTTAATTAATCTAATTTTTATTATAATGAGGCATTAAAATAATACTTCAATTTTATTGTCTTGAAAATACAGAATTTCAAATGTATAATAGTAAGGAATCATATTTAAATAGTAAAATTACATTAATAAAGAGATATTCAATAATGACAGCTTGGCTTTCAAATATTATAGATCTTTTTGTGGCGAATATTGTTAAGTTGAAGCGAAAAATATTAGGAAGGTAATCATGATATGAATAAAATTGTTTTAATCTTACCATATTTTGGACATTTACCCAATGTCTTTGACTTTTTTCTGCAATCATGTAAAAATAATCCAACTATAGATTGGCTGATTCTTACAGATTGCGATATTGAACAAAATAATAATATTAAGGTTATAAAACAAAGTTGGAAGGATTTTCAAGAATTTATTCAAACTAAATTTGACTTTCCAATAGCCCTTAACTCTCCTTATAAATTATGTGATTTTAGACCTGCATACGGATATATTTTTCAAGAATATATTACTAAGTATGATTATTGGGGACATTGTGATTGTGATTTAATATGGGGAGATTTGTCTGTTCTTAATCAGATTATAGAGCAAGATTATGAGCGAATCGGAGAATATGGTCATCTTATTTTATATAAAAATCAGCCAGATATAAATTTTTGGTTTAGAGATTTAACTTCCGAAAATGTTCCAAATTTTAAAACGATATATACAAACGAGAGGAATTATTCATTTGATGAATTTTCAGGAATGAACATATTAGTAAAAGAGTATAAAAAGAAGACATATACCGAACGATTGTTTGATGATATTATTTTTTATAAAAAAAATTTTTTTTCTCGTAGATTTATTGAAGGTAAAGACACAAAATGGAATAAAGTATATTTTAAATATACAAATGGACATCTATATCGTTTTGTCCATAGAAATGGGCAATGGATTAAAGATGAGTCATTATATGTACATTTTCAAAAAAGAAAATTAGATATTGAAACTATTGATTTGAATAATTATGTTATCATTCCCAATAAAATAATAGATGCATATAAGTATAGTCAAAATCTTTTAAATAAATTATTGACTATCGATTTTTTAGATTTTAAATATTGGAAAATGTTTTTTATATCTAAATTGAAATGAATAAACTAACACTTGCTATCTGCATGTACAATGCAGAGCAATATATAGAAGAAACTTTGGAGTGCTTGATGACACAAACCATGCAAGATTTTCACCTACTGATTGTAGATGACTGTTGCACGGACAATAGTGTAAAAGTTGTTGAACAATTTTTTGCAAAACATCCACGTAAATACGAAATAGTTCATTTTGAAGTAAATAAAGGGTTGAGTGCCGGACGGCGATACGTAGAGGAGCATGCAATCACAAAATATATTCTGTTTGTGGATGCCGATGATTGTCCATATCCTGCTTTAGTGGAAAAACTCTATAATAAAATCTCATCTGATTCAGATCTTATGGCTGTTGGCTGTCATTTGGAATATATGGATAGTAAAGGAAAAAAAATGAGAGGTGGCATCTTTTTAGGAGAGACTACTAAAGAAGGATTTTATGAAAAGGCGCGTAAAGAAAAATTGATTTTTATGCAACCAACTGCAATTTATGATCGTGAACTGGCATTACAAGTAGGTGGGCACAATATCACGGGCTTTCCAGAAGGTAAGCCTCGTTATCAGGATTTTTGTGAAGATCTTGACTTATGGACTCGTATGAGTGATCTTTATAAAGATGGTAAAGCTATTGTAGTGATACCTGAAATCCTTTGTCGTTATCGCAAGCACCAGTCAGCCATGTCGGCTAACTCTATCGGCATGATTCTCCGTATGCGGCATATTAAAATGAATTTAAAACGCCGTCGTCGAGGAGAGCGGGAATTGACATTTATTGAGTTTCGATCACAAATAAGTGAAACAGAATACAGCAAAATAGAGAAGGATGCTATCTCTGCCGACAGTTTAAGAAAAAGTTATTACTTACTTAAAAGTGGCAACATTATAAAAGGATTTGGCTATCTGCTGAAATCCATTCATAATAATCCGTCATACCTTATTGATAAGGTTAAACACAACTTATTGCGAATGAAATGAAAACTTCTGCTGATTTTTTAACTAGATTCTTTGATTATTTGAATAAAAATGGTGAATATGCTGTTTTGCGTAATTTTGAAGGGCTTCCTGCTCATAATAATAGTCGAGATATTGACATCATTATGGAGCCAGCAACGTACAGACGCTTGAAGTGTGGCTTAATAACATTGATTGAGGAAGAGAACTGGAAAATTGTAACTTATCTTAATAGTGATCGTTTGATTACGTGGGTGTGTGCCTGTGTAGACAATAATAGTCATACAGAAATCGTACAGTTTGATTTTTTCTTTCATACATCACTTTTTGGTATTACACTGCTTGAAGCTAAAGACCTCTTAAAGTATCGACTATTTAATGAGTCTATTTACCATGTTAACAAAGAATATGAGTTTTTAGATAAATACATGTATGATCGAGTTGTAGGAGTAGCTTATCCCGAAAAATACCAAAAAACACGGGAAGCGGTGGAAAACAGTAACGAAGTTAAGAACGTGCTGAAAAAAATATTCGGTTCAAACAGTATTAGTCAATGTGATGAAACTTCGGGAAGAAAGTTATTACTAAAAGCATGGAAAAAGAATTTGTGCAGTAATCCATTTCGAACTATAGGAAGAATGCTGAAATTTGAATATTATCATATTCGAAATTATATTTGTTCAGATACAGGTTTCAGCGTGGGTTTTACCGGTCCTGACGGTTCGGGAAAAACAACGGTTATTGACTTGTTGTTGGAACGACTGGCACCCGTATTTCGTACAGCACACAAATATTATCATTTTCGTCCGACTCTTTTTGGTAACTTAGGTGAAGTGGCACATTCTGCCGGACTGAAAAAAGAGGTAGATCGTGACTACAGCAAACCACACCGTGGGGGAAAGACCGGAGCATTAAGTTCTTTTGCCCGACTGCTCTATTATTCATTGGACTACATTATAGGTTACTTTGTGAAAGTAAAGACGGTAACTCGTATTACACGAATTGTGATTTTTGATCGTTATTATACAGATATAATTTGTGATAGTCGTCGCAGTCGTATTTATTTAAACTACAAGTTCTTGTATGGATTTGGAAAACTCTTTATACCGTCATTGGATTATAATATATTATTGACTGCTGAAACAGATACCATACTGGCACGTAAAAAGGAGCTAGATGAAGAAGGCGTTCGAATAATTAATAAGAAAATTGATTATTTAGCTGGTAAAAAGAAATATAAAAAGATTCTGAATGAGCGGACACCGGAAATGGCTGTAGCAGAGATTTTAAGTTACATTTTTGAAGAACAACATAAGAAGAACTTACGGAGATTGAAGTAATGGCAAAACCAAAAATTTTCATATCTGCCTATGCTTGTGAGCCCGGACTCGGTAGCGAAATCGGAGTGGGATGGCACTGGGTACTGGAAATGTCTAAGTACTTCGAACTATGGGTACTGACGCGTCGTAGTAATCAACATACTATTGAACCATGGATAGCAGAACATCCGAAATACAGCCATATTCACTTTCTATACTTCGACCTACCAAAATGGGCACGCTTCTGGAAGAAAGGGTTACGCGGAGTACGTACGTATTACAACATTTGGCAGTGGCTTACAAATAGTATTGTACGCCGTACTATGAAGGAGAATAACATCCATATTTTCCATCATTTGACTTATGGAAACGTGTTGTGGAAGGTAAGTAGCTACGGGCAAAAGCGGTTCTTCATTTGGGGACCAGCTGGTGGTGTAGAGACAATTCCAGAGGAGTATACGTGTCATTATCCGAGGAAGATGCAATTAGTAGAAAAGTTACGTCGGCTGATGGCAGGTAATCTGAAATTCAATGTTGGGTTTAAGCGTCGTTGTAAGAATGCAGATTTAATTCTTTGTAAAACGGATATTTTACGACAACATATACCGGAAAAATATAGAGATAAGGCCATCTTGTTCACAGATGTAGCGGTGGATAATCTGCTGGATGTACCGACTGTGGTAGAAAGTGAACCGAATAAACGAATAGAATTCATTACTGTGGGAAGACTGGATTCGTGGCGTGGGTTCGACTTAACTATAGAAGCGTTTGCTAAAGCTGCGGAAAAAAATAAGAATATTCATTTAACTATTATAGGAAAAGGCGCGGATAGAGGAAGGCTCGAAACACTAATAGACAAATTGAAACTTAGAGAAAAGGTGACGATGGCGGGAAGTGTGAGTATGGAACGCTATCAGGAATATATGCGAAACTGTGATGTGGTAGTGAATGCTTCGCTAAAAGAAGGGGCAGTGACCGTATCGTTTGATTCGATGGCGATGGGTAAGCCGCTGATTTGCATTGATACAACAGGGTATACACGCTATTTTTCATCTGAATATGCTGAAATTATACAGCGGGCAGATAGAGATACTACCATACAATCATTGGCTTATAGTATGGTTAAGTTGACTGATTCACATTTACGATTTGAAATGGGGAAAAAGGCGCAGAGTGCGGGCAATAAATTTACCTGGAAAAGTCGTGGTAAAGAAATTGAGTCAGTAATCGGCAAAGCGTTGAAAGAAAGGAAAGTAAAATGAATATAGAGCAGCATTTAAAACAACTGCTGAAATGGGGTGAGGGTGAAACATTCTATTGCTTTGCCAATGCCGATGGTAAACGCTGGTGGATGCCTGTCCAACATATGGCAATAGCCATGAATCTATATCAACCTAGTGGGGTAAAAGGTAAATTGTTGAAACAGGGGTTGCCGTGGCTGTATTGGAATCCGATAGTAAGAAAGGTACTTCATACGGAACGGTTGCACCTGAAGTTGGGAGACGAACTGAAGGAGTTGCTGGAACGGGTGTTTGGACAGCAGGATCTGGAGTTCGCTATTTTTGGCGGCACTCCTTGTGTGCATCAGAAGATAACTATACAGATAAGTCAAAAAGAGCGTATATTGGGATATGTGAAGGTGACTGAGAGTGAGGATATATACCAAATTTTTGACCATGAAAAACTGATTTTGGATATGTTGCATGGCAAGGGGATCAGCCAGATTCCAAATTGTTTGTACTGCGGAACGATGAAGAATGGATTGCATTTGTTTGTACAGTCTACTATAAAGACAAAGCATTCGAAAGTGCTACATGTGTGGAATGAAAATCATGAATTGTTCTTAAATAACTTAGTTGTTTGTACACGTCGGGAGATATATTTTGAAAAATCGGATTTTTATTCTGACCTAAACAAATTAAAGGAGTGTTTACCTGTATTAGGAAATCCTTCTGTTATCATTAAGACCATACAAGAAGTGCGAGAAAAATATGCAGGCAAACGAGTTGTTTTCTCTGCTTTTCAAGCTGATTTTACGCCATGGAATATGTTTGTAGAGAAAGGACAACTGTTTGTTTTCGACTGGGAATATGCACGGATGACCTATCCTCCTCGATTGGACTATTTCCACTTCCTGATACAGACAGCAGTTTTTGAGGAACACTTGTCGGCGGATGAAATCTTTTGTAAGTATAATTCTCAAAGAAATGTTTTGACGAAAATATGGGATCATCCGGATATTGCGTTGAAATGTTATCTGCTTGCTATTATATCCATTTATATGCAACGCGAGCATAGAGAATTGAAAGAGAATACGATTAAACGTATTAATTTGTGGTTGAATTTATTGCGTAAATTAGAGGATGTACAATGAATAAACTGGTTTGTTTTCATCTTTTCAACGATTTTAGTGGCAGCCCTAAGGTACTGAGGATAGTGGTAGGAGGATTGGTAAAGAAAGGAATAGCAATTGACATCATTACTTCGAAAGGGAAAGGGGCATTGAGCGATCTAGATGGACAGAAAGGAATAAGGATGAGTCAGTATACGTACCGTTTCTCGGATAACAGTGCAGTGACGATGATACGATATTGTTGCGTGCAGCTGTATATATTCTTATTAGCTTTCCGATATTTGTTCAGTCGAAATACTATATTTTACATCAATACAATCTTGCCAGTAGGAGCTGCTTTGGCTGGAAAATTGATGGGGAAGCGGGTAGTGTATCACTATCATGAGGATGCTGGCACTAAAGGAGGTTTTTATCGATTACTGGCAGAAATAATGCAAAAATTGGCATCGGAAATTATTTGCGTGTCAGAGTATCAACGGTTTTACCTAAAAAGAAAGAAGGGTGTGTATGTGGTGCCTAATGCAGTACCTAAAACTTTTGTGGAGCAATTGAAAGTGAATTCTCAGGAAGCGTTCGAGAGGAAACGGGTGTTAATGTTAGGGTCATTGAAAGAATACAAAGGTACACGAGAATTTATAGAACTTGCAGAAACATTAAAGGAGTATACATTTGAACTGGTGCTGAATGAAACAGCAGAAAATATAGTGGCATTTTGGAAAGAAAGTGGTATGGTGAAACCTGAGAATCTGACAGTATATCCCCGACAGGATAATGTGGCTCCATTCTATAACCGGGCTTCGGTTGTATTGAATTTATCTAATAAAAATTTATTTATTGAAACGTTCGGCCTGACAGCTTTAGAAGCTATGTCTGCCGGTCTGCCAGTAATTGTACCGACTGTAGGTGGTATTGCTGAACTGGTGGAAGATGCTGTGAATGGATATCGGATAGATGTACAGGATTTAGAAAAGATAGAACAAACAATACAAAATATACTGACTAGTAAAGAACTATACTTCAAATTGTCAAAAGGAGCATGGCTATGTTCACAGAAATACAGTGAGCAGGCGATGATTAAATTGATTGAAAATATATTGGACTGAAATGAAAAAGGTGGTAATTATCGGTACACAGGGTGTACCGGCTAGATATGGTGGCTTTGAAACATTGGTTGAAAATATCATAGGAGATAATTGCAGCCCCGATATTCAATATACGGTATTTTGCAGCAGCAAGGATATGCCGGAAAGACTTGAGAACTATAAAGGGGCTTTTTTACGATATGTACCGCTTAGAGCCAACGGGGTACAGAGTATTCCATACGATATGTGGTCGATGATGAAGGTTATCGGAAAAGGTTTTGATGCAGTAGTAGTCTTAGGAACATCGGGGTGTATGTTTTTACCGATTTTTCGCCTTTTCTGTCGAAAAAAACTGATTGTAAACATTGATGGACTGGAACATCGGCGTGCGAAATGGGGAAAGATGGCCAAATGGGTGTTACGAAACAGTGAACGGATGGCAGTAAAGTTTGCGGATGTAATTATTGCGGATAATCAGGGTATAGCAGATTATGTGAAGCAGACTTATCGGATGAATCCGGTGGTGATAGCGTATGGTGGCGATCATGTACAGCGTGAAGTCAGCGATAAGTTTCAGCAGAATGTTTTAAAGGAATATGGAGTAACTGCTGGAATTTATGCCATAATGGTATGCAGGGTAGAACCGGAAAATAATAGTCGGACGATATTGGAAGCGTTTGCCGCTGCCGGAAAAGAGTTGGTCTTTGTAGGAAACTGGGATCGGAGTGAATATAGCAGGGGATTGAAAACAGAGTTCGAAAAATATGCGAATATTCATTTTATTAATTCAGAATATAACTTAGATAGACTTTATGCACTACGCGCCAACTGTGCTTGGTATATTCATGGACATAGTGCGGGAGGAACAAATCCTTCGCTGGTAGAAGCAATGTTTTTTGGGCGACCGATTTTGTGTTTCGATGTTGTCTATAATCGGGAAACAACTCAGGGACAGGCTTACTACTGGAAGAATCCGCAAGAATTACAGTCGTTGTTGGAACGAAACGACTTGGATGGTAATGTAATGAAAGATATAGCTAAAAAAGAGTATATGTGGAAACATATAGCCGAACAGTATGAAAGTCTATATTAAGTTGACATCTGTATTTGAATTGAAAACTATGAGAATATTAAGGAAGCAGAAAAGTAGAATTTTTATTTTATTCTTGTTCTCGCTTAAAATGTTGATTGGTAATAGTGTGCAAGCACAGCCTATTGTTCGGTCTGGTGAAGTAGATATCTTTATGGGAGTGGATTTGAACTATCGGGATATTTTTTACGAAAAACCGTATGAACTGCTGGTGAACCTGACACCAGGTGTGAAATGGAATATGGGACGGCAGTGGCAGGTGGCGGCACAGGTATTGCTGCCGGTATATAACGATTATGGGGACTACTATAAACGGGTGCGTCTGAACATGGCGGTGCTGTCGAAAGAGTGGTATATTGGCAAGAAGCTCTTTCTGAAAGGAAGTGGCGGATTGTTCAGCCACGAGCGCTACGGACTGGATGCAAAGCTCTCTTATACCGTAAATAGCTGGCTGGCACTGGAAGCACAGGCGGGATGGACGGGCTTCTGTTCGATGGCTACGGGATGGCGGGCAAGTACGCCTGCCAGATGGACGGCGCTGGCAGGAGCTGATGTATATCTGAACCGCTGGAATACGCAGTTGCGGGTGCGGGGTGGACGTTTCGTTTATGAGGATTATGGTATAGTAGCCGAGGGGATGCGGCACTTCACGCATTGCAGCGTGGGACTGTATGCACAATATAGCAACGAGGGTGGACGTAACGGAGGATTTAAGGTGGTGATGATGATTCCGCCGTATAAGCGCAGACATCGGAAGGTGAATTTCCGGCCTGCTTCGAATTTCCGGCTGACGTATAACATTCAGGCGGATAGGTATGCCAACAAGATGTATAATACGGATCCGGAAGAAAACGAACGGGAAGGTTGGTTCGATCGTGATCGGCTTCAGTGGGGTAGTAATACGATGAAACCGGACTTTGAAGAAAAGGAGGTGAACCGATGAAGAGGATATTTTTTAGCGGACTTATCGGGGTATTGCTTCTGACAAGTTTCTCAGGTATACGGGCACAGGAATATACGGGTATCACGGGGATGATGCATGTGCCTACAGCTGAAATGGCTCCGGCGGGTACAGCTCGTGTAGGAGCTTTTTTCTTGAACGGAGAGTTTACACCGGATAAGCTGGCGTATAAGGGGGAGAAGTATAATACGTATAATCATTTTCTGGCTATTGCACCTTTTTCGTGGGTGGAGTTGTCGTATGTCTGCACGCTGCTGAAGAATGCGAAAAATAAGGATGGAGCGCAGAAAGTGGGATATTATAATAAGGATCGTTTTTTCTGTATCAGACTTCGTCCATTGAAGGAGGGAAAATACTGGCCGGCACTGGCTGTCGGAGCGCAGGATCCTACCCGGACGGTGGAAGATAAAAGTGGGGATTATGCTTACTTTAATAATTTTTATGTGGCAGTCAGCAAGCATCTGAACTGGAAAGGGCATGAGCTGGGGGTACACCTGACATACCGCTACTACCGTTCGGATTTTAATGCGAAGTGGCGGGGAGTGGCCGGTGGCATTACGTACCGGCCGGCATTTGCGCCTAACAGCCGGGCCATGCTGGAATATACGGGGAATGATGTAAATGTGGCTGTGGACTGCTATCTGTGGCGGTTGCTTTTTGTACAGGCTGGTTTGCAGAACGGGAAGTATTTTTCGGGCGGACTGATGCTGAGGATACAGCTTTAACCGGATATTCTTTAGAAAGGACGTGATAGTCAACTTTATATATTAACCAATTTAATTAATTAAATTTTTAGGATTATGAAAAGTTTTTTGAAATGGGGAGCACTGGGTGTATTCTCCATGGGTCTGATGATGGGAGTCACTGCTTGTAGCGATGATGACCCGGATTACAGCAACGTTACGCCTCCTACAGTGGCATCTGTAGCTAGTACCATCGGAGGTATTGTTTCGGATAAAAGCGGTGACGTTATAGTAGGTGCGAATGTTACACTGGAAGGAAACGGTATCGCAACTAAGTCTGTGACAACCGGTAACGACGGTGTGTACTTGTTTGAGGATGTAAAACCGGGCACTTATACTGTTTCGGTAAACGCTGACGGCAAGATTGGCGCTGCTAGTGCTGTAACTGTAGAAAACTCTAACGTGATGCAGCGTTATGTCTGGAATATTTCGCTGGCTACTGACACGGAAGAGGAAATTACGGTTTCTACTACAGAGGAAACAAGTGGTAGTATTAATACGGAAACTCTGAAGGGCAACGAAATAGCTGAAGTGGAGGTTACGGCTGTGGTGCCGGCTGATGCTGTCGCTGGTGTAGAAGCTGGTCAGAATGTTATTGTCGGTGTGAAACCGGTATATTCTATCTCTGAAGCTGAACAGCGTGCATCGCGTGCACAGGCTGAAACAATGCTGGCTGGTTCGGAACTGACTTGTAACGTGGAAGGCGCTACACTGAAAGAACCGGTTGAGTTGCGTTTCGCTGTAGATCAGACATTGGCTGATGGTGCTGATGTAAGAGTTTTCAAGAATGGTCAGTGGAGTGCTGCCAACTGGAGAGTAGAGGGTAATGATATCGTTGTAGAGGCTAATGACTTTGCGGTATACGGCGTATTCGTTACTATCAATTATACGTTGACTGACGCTCAGCAGCCTGTTTCGTTTACTCAGAGTGTATGGGATAACTTGTATGGCTCACAGACTATGACTGTTAGTTCGGCATCGTACTCGTTTAAAGTGGGTTCTGAAATTGAAACTACTGCCGCAAACATGACAACGGGTCTGTTGATTGAAAAACTGGCTCAACTGTATACTGCTACGGCTACGACTGTAACACGCAGTTATCCGCTGAATGTAAGTCTGCCTATCGGTACGAAACTGGAGATTTCTGGTTCTCAACTGGTTACTACTGCTACTATTTCAGGACTGGGAAGTACTGCTACGCTTAAGCAATATGGGGATGTTTCTATCAATGTACAGACATCCAACCGCCAGCATACTGGTGGTGGTAATTAATAGTTGACTGTCTATCATTGCGAATTTCAGATAATGTAAAATCGCTGTGGCTGTTTCCGAAAGGGATGCCACAGCGATTTTTTTATTCTGGATATTGAGGGTAAGTATCTTCTTCTTTTGTGTCGGTTTTCTTGGGTCTCTTTAGCCTGCCGCTTTTGCGTAATGCTTCATTGATGATCCACTGGAGTTGTCCGTTGGTACTGCGAAATTCGTCGGCAGCCCATTTCTCGATGGCTTCCATTGTGGCGGCATCTACACGCAAGACGAAACTTTTGGTGGTATTCTCTTTTTTTGCCATTGGCGTTTTTTCTTGATTAGTGATTCAAGGTACCTGTATTCAATACCGGCTGGGCGGCTTCGTCGGCGCAAAGTACAACGAGCAGGTTGCTCACCATGGCGGCTTTCTTGTCTTCGTCCAGTTCGACTATTTCTTCCTGGGACAGTTTGTCGAGTGCCATGTGAACCATCGATACGGCTCCTTCTACAATTTTCTCTCTCGCACTGATAATGGCCGAGGCTTGCTGGCGCCGTAGCATGACGGCGGCTATCTCGGGTGCATATGCCAGATAGTTGATGCGGGCTTCCATCACTTCGATACCTGCCATGGCCAGTCGCTCGTTCAGCTTTTGTTCCAGTTGTTCATTGATTTCTTCTCCTCCCGAACGGAGTGTCAGTTCGTTAGTTTCGGTTTCATTGTCGTCGTAGGCGTATTGTCCGGCTACCTGGCGCAAGGCTGCGTCGCTCTGTATTTTTACGAAGTTTTCGAAGGCGTTCATGCGGCTGGCTACCGTACTGCCTGCGCTGATGTCTTTGCCATTGCTGGAAGTAGAGGTCGTACTTGCCATGGTTTGTGCATCAATTTCGAACATGGCTTTGTAGGTGTCTTTCAGTTTCCAGACCAGCACAAGTCCGATAAGGATGGGATTACCGATTTTATCGTTTACCTTGATGGGTTCTACATCTAAGTTACGGGCACGAAGGGAGAGCTTTTTCTTGTTCATGAAAGGGTTTATCCAAAAGAAACCTGTTTCCTTGAAAGTCCCTTTGTATTTGCCGAAAAAGACCATTACGCGGGCTTCGTTAGGCTCCAGTTGCATATATCCGCCAAACAGGATAAGCCAAAGAAGAAAAAGTACTCCGCCAAGTATATGAAACAATTGTCCTTTTTCTATAAAACACAGCACAATAGCTGCTGATATCAGTAATAAATGTACGGCTAACATGAGAAATCCGTTTGCCTTAAATCCCTTGAAATTGAATTCTTGTGCTTCCATAGTTTTATATTTAATTGATATTATTTTGATATCACAAATTTATAGAAAAAGAATGGATTGGGTATAAAAAAAGAGAATGTTGAAAAACATTCTCTTTTGAAGGATTATATTCGATAAAATATAATTTGTTTCTGCGTTACCAGTCTGTCTTATTTTAGTGAAGTTATGGTATAGCTTTCGTATAGTACGCCAAAGGTGCCTTCGCTGACCAGAAATTCCAGTGGGAAAGTAAAGGTCTTGCTGGCTTCGTCGTAGGTAGCGTCTTCGGCAAGGGAAACGGTTACAGCTCCGTAGGTTGCGTCGTTGATACCGGTGGCAAAGGAGGAAGATTGCAGGGTTACCTTGTCGCTGCCATCCCATGCAAATACGATGCTACCAGTACCTGTTCCCCAGCATGCTTTCAGACGGTACATGTCTAAGATAGCTGAGTATTCCATTTCCTGATCGGTTTCTATCGGATCCAGATCCGGACTCATGAAGTAATCGCTGAATTTGCCGTCGGCATAGGGCACGTAGTCTTCCTTGATAACGTTCAGTTCCAGACGGGGATAGAGGTCGGACTGTGTGTATGCTTGGGTATATGCCGGATCGATAGTCAGGGTCATGGGATAGGATTCGAACATAGCCATGTCGCTGCTTACCTTTATGGTAAGGGTCTTGCTGCTTTCTCCTTGTGCAAAGTCTACCTGTGCGGGAATTTCGAACAGATCGGCGTAAACGCTTGCCATTTTTAAGGGAACTGACAGGGCTCCGTCGGTCTGGTTTCGTCCTACGGTAATGGTGAATGCGGTATCATCTGGGCCCAAAGCAACTTCTGCGCTGACGGGGGATTCGAAATAGACGTTGATGCCGTTGGCATTGCTGGCTTCTCCCGGGGTATATTCGTCGTCGCTACATCCGCTTAAGAGGGCGGATGCGAAAAGAATTCCGGCGAGGAGGGTTTTATTTAATATTTTCATATTTGTCTTGTTTTAGAGTTATACGATTAATCGGTTACACCGTCTTTCAGATTCGGATTTTGCAATGAAGCGGGCTGGCTTCCACCGGCGTTGTTGACAATGCTTGCATTGTTATTTGATTCTTTTTGCGGAATGCGCATGAGCAGATAGGGATCGTTTGCTTCGATGTTAAAGCAAAAGGCATCAGGCCAGTTACCTTTGTCGGTTCCGTGGAAACGAACAACAGGCTTGTTCAGACGCATGATGTCGGCCATGGCAAAGCCTTCTCCCCACAGTTCAATACGACGCTGTTTCCATATTTCGTTTTGCAGGGCTTCTTTGGTTGAGGCGGCGCAAGTGTAGCTCGGATCGCGGTATGTCTTGACAAAGTTCTCGAGTTTGGTTTTTGCCTGTCCTTCCTGATTGCTCATGGCAAGTCCTTCGGCTTCGATGAGTAACATTTCTTCTACTCGCATGATGCACCAGTCGCAGTCGTTGGTGGCGCTTCCGATACCGCTTTTCATTCCGAACTTAACGTTGGTATAGGGTACGAATGCCATTTTTACGTCGGTAATGGTATACGTCGCTATGTCTTGTCCGCTGGCTTCCCCCCAAGTCAGTCCGTTCAGCAGGTCGGAATGTAGGTCTTTGTCTACCCACCATTGTTTGCGGATATCTGTAGCCGGAATTTCATCGTATAGTAATGTATTGATGCGTTTGTATACACCTACTGCTGCTGCATATGAGGAGCCGGAGAAGGAACCGAGGTGTGACGGCCATGAGGGGTTGCCGCCGTTTTGGGTTACATCGTTTGCTGTGATGCTGATGCCCCACATCCAGTTGTGGTCGTCCATATTGTAGAAAGCGGGTTTTGATACTTCCTCACGACTATAGGGGGTATAGCCTTTCATGGCTTCGGCTGCATCGCTGGCTGCTTCTGCCCAGTTGCCCATATAGAGGTTGGCACGTGCGCGGAGTCCGTAGGCTACTTGCTTGTCTATACGTGTCTTGTCACCTTTACGGTCGTAATTTTCCAGTTTGTCGATAGCATCGTTCAGGTCGTTCAGGATTTGTGTATAGACCTGTTCTACCGTTGCACGCGGATTGTTGTTGAAATCTGTTGTTGTTTCGGTGATAAGCGGAACGCAAGGCTGGTCTTTGCTGCTCTGGTAGTTGAACTGGTAGTAGGGGGCCAGACACAAATAGTCGAAAGCACGTACGGCTTTTGCCTCTCCGATGTATTGTTTCAACTTATCGTTTTCGGTATTGGGGTCGATAGAAGAAAGAATGTCGTTGGCAAGTTTCAGCTGGTTGTAGAAATAGCTGTAGCGGAGCTGTGGGTTGGCGTACGTTTCGTTACGGTCGGAATAATCGCTTGATACGCTGAACCAGTTGTAACCGCTGTTGTCGCAGACCATATCGGCACCGTTTAAATCTTGAGAGATGCAGGCAGTAGGGTAACCGAAGTCGTCATCTCGTCCGCTGGTAGGGGCACCGGCATACTGGGTTCCCATATAGTGGTACATACCTACAAGGCTAGATTCTACACGCGAGGGAATGAGTTCGTTGGTGCTCTCAATCTGTTCGCTGGTGACACGGAATCCTTCGCCGTTTATGTCATCCATGTCGGAGCAGCTATTGAGTGTGGCACATCCCATGGCCACTAAAAACAGTTTGCTATATAGTTTCATAATTTATGTTCCTTTTGAAGTGTTTAAAAAGTGAGGTTGATACCGCCGGTGATGGTACGCATAGCAGAATAAGAGCTGCTGGTTGCGGCACCACTTCCGTATGTTGAGCTACCCAGACCTAAACTCTGACGGGGATCAAGACCTTTACGTGCTGTAAGCAGAGCAACGTTGTCGGCCGATACGTATACACGCAGGTTGTTGATCTGGAGTTTCTTGGTCCAGCTTTTCGGTAAGGTGTAACCTAAGGTGATGTTGTTCAGGCTCAGATAGTTGGAGCTGACCAGGAAACGGCTTGAATCCAACTGGTAACAAGGGTCGCTGGCATCGAGACGAGGAACGTCTGTATAACGGTTTTCCGGAGTCCATGCATCGCGGATATCGGTAGACCAGTTGTATCCTTGCATACCGCTGCCGCCATTGTGCATGAACGACTGATAGGTTCCGTCGTAGTAGCGTCCGCCCAACTGATAAGAAAGCTGTACGCTGAAATCGAGTCCTTTATAGTTCAATGAGGTTCCGAAACCACCATATACTTTGGGGAGTAAATCGCCCTGATCGGATTGCTTGGCATCACCATGTTCGGTTGTCGTTGAATAATCACCGTTGTCGGGGTCTACATAATACAGTGCTTCACCGGTATTGGGGTCAACACCTGCATATGCTTTCACGTAAGATTCGTACAGAGAACCTCCGATGCGGTAGATGTAGTAAGAACCTTTCTGTCCGCCGGCTGCTTCGAGTTCGGGTGACAGGGCTGTAATCTTGTTCTTATAGTGAGTCAGGTTCACATTGGCTGTCCATTCGAAATCTTTTGTACGGAAGATAACACCGGTCAAATCGAGTTCGATACCTTTATTGGATATACTACCAATGTTAGTCGGGATAGAGCCTGTACTGATACCGGAAGAAACCGGTGTCGGCTGATTGTATAGCAGGTCTTTGGTGATACGGCTGAAATATTCTACGGTACCGTTCAAGCGGCTGCCGAACAATTCGAAGTCGAAACCTGTATTGAATGAGTAGGATGTTTCCCAAGTCAGGTCTTCATTTCCCTTGTAGGCCAAAGTCGTAGAGTATTGTCCGTTGCTGTATGAAACTGTATACTGGTCTTTATAAGCATACCAGTTGTTTACATATTTTCCGTTGACAAGAATCAGCAGATGGTCATTTCCTTGTATACCCCAGCTTGCCTTGTACTTCAACATGTTCAGCCAGCTGATATCTTCAAGGAATTTTTCTTTGGTCATGAGCCATGCGCCGCCCACACTACCGAAGTTACCCCAGCGATGTTCGGGGGCGAAACGTGAAGAAGCGTCACGACGATAAGAAGCACTCAGGAAGTATTTACCGTCGTAGTTGTACTGTACACGGCTCAGAATACCTTCCGTCATATAGTTGTCTGTATAAGAGTTGGTGATTTTCTTGTCTGTTCCAACTGCGTTGCCCAGTTCGCCGATATTGGGATCGTAGGTATTGGTGTTATCGCCGTACAATACTTGTTCTTTCAGTCTGTATTGTTCGTAACCGACCATGATATCGAAGTTGTGTACATTGTTGAAAGTATGTACATAGCTTGCCAGGTACTGTGTATTCACGCCGAAGGTACGTGTGCTTTCTACATATACCTCACCGTCGGTTGAAGCTGCGCTTCCGAACGTACTGTACAGGTTGTTCGAACGTGTATTTTCGAGTGTCGTTGCAATGTTGGCTGTAAGGGTAAGTCCTTCCAGCGGAGTGATGTTGGCATACCATTTACCAGAGAAGGCATCGGTGTAGGTATGGTATTGGTTCAGTTCGATATCGCGTGCCGCATTTCCGGTGAACGACGGGCGTGAGAAGTTGGTCGTAGAACCAGCATCGTATGTTTTGTGTCCGGTGGTAGCATTGATTTTGATAGAACCGTCGGGGTTACGTACGTACATCGGGTAGATAGGTGCGATAGAGTTGACGATAAAGAACAAGTTACCGCTTGATGCCCAGTCGTCGGAAGTCTGATTATCGGGTACCTGAGAGTCTGAATAGGTATAAGCTAGGTTGGTTCCGATTTTCAACCATTTCTTAGCCTGATAGTCGACCTTACCTCTACCTGTGTAACGCTTGAAGGCTGAGTTCTGAATCAAACCGGTATCGTTCAGGTAGCCTGCGCTGGCATAGTAGTTGATCTTATCAGATTTACCAGATACGCTGGCGTTGTATTCCTGACGGAAACTGCTTCCGAATATTTCATCGTACCAGTCATCTGGAGTGTAGTAATAAGTACCGTCGGAATATCCCAAAGTAGCGTTCGGGTTCAGCTTAAAGTTTGTTCCGATAAGGTTTTCTCCTTTAGGTACGGTGTATACTTGGTAGCCGAGACCACCGTTCTTTGCGTCGAATAATGTGCTATTTGCATAGGCATAAGCATCTGCTGCCGATGAACCAGCATAGGCTTTTGAGTTGTATAGTGCTTTGAACATGGTTTCGTAGTATTCTCCCGGGCTGCTGATGACATCATAATTAGGAACAGCACGTGAGTTTGATCCCCATTTAGCATCGAAAGTAACGCGAGCTTCGCCGTTTTGTCCGCTTTTGGTCGTAATCAATACGACACCGTTGGCACCACGAGCACCATAAATAGCATTGGCAGCAGCATCTTTCAACACGGTCAGTGATTCAATATCCGAAGGATTGATAGAAGAGATGTTTCCGTCGTAGGGAACTCCGTCGACTACATAGAGCGGATCGTTGCTGGATGCCATGGAACCGATACCACGGATACGTATCTTGGCTGATTCTCCCGGCTGACCATTGTCGCTGGTCATCTGTACACCGGCAACTTGTCCGGACATGGCGTTGGTGATATTGGATACACTTCGAGTGGCTATTTTATCTGCATTCATGGTACCTGCCGAACCGGTGAACGATGATTTTTTAGCAGTTCCGTAGGCTACTACCATTACTTCGTCGAGTGCTTGTGAATCAGAGGATAAAGTAACTTTTACAGTCGGTTTGATTGCTACTTCCTGTGTCTCCAGTCCAATGAACGAAACGACCAAAGTTTTCGCCGAACTAGGCACATTGTTGATTGTAAAGTTACCGTCGATGTCTGTTACAGTACCTACTGTGGTACCTTTTACCAAGACAGACGCTCCAACAACCGGTAAACCGTCTTCTTCAGAAGTAACTGTACCTGTTACTTTCGAAACTTGCGCGTTTACCAGACCTATCCCTATCATTAGGAAGGTCATCAAAAGCATCAATTTTCTTTTCATAAGATTCTCTCTTAAAGTTTAACTTTGAATTAATAAATTTTCATTAGTTATTTCTCGCCTGCAAAAATAGTTAAAAAAATAATAATAGAATACTTTTCGATAAGAAAACTACACAAGAAGTCTATCTTTTAACACTTACTATTCATGTTTTATACCAAAATGATTGTTTTTATAGGGTAAATTCTTTTCACTTTGTCAATATCAAAGAGCGACGATAAAAACATTTTGTCGTAAAAAAACGATAAGAAAGATTTCTTATCTATTACATTTTTTATCAAAATACAAGAAATTATATTCAATTTAAAAGTTCATATTTATTAAGAATATAACATATAAATTTAATTTCATTGAATAAAAATACAAATATTGCATATCTATTTATTTTTCAATAGCTAGTCAAGCTAAAGATATCATACTTTTATATAAATAAGTTAGAAATGAAAAAAATCAAGTATCGCATTGTTTACAATCGCAAAAAGCAGTTAGACAACCAAGGAAAAGCCTTAGTACAAATAGAAGCTTATCTTTCAGGCAGAAAATCTTATTTTTCCACTCATATTTACCTCAAGCCTGATCAATGGAACACTCGAGCATCATTAGTCTGCAATCATCCCCATGCCGAAGAACTTAACTATATGTTAGAAGAATTCATATTGACCCTGCAGATGCGAGAACTGGAAGCCTGGAAACAAGGAAGGGAAATCTGCCTGCAATTATTGAAAGGAACAGGTGAAGATACAGCTTCAGAAAATAAATTAATTCCATTTGGTAGAAAATGGATAGAAAACTCTTCTATACGCCAAAGCACTAAAAGCAATCTAAATACCACCCTTTCACTGCTGGATTCTTTTTCTCCCAGTATAACTTTCAGGCAACTGGATTATAAAACATTGTTATCCTTTGAGTAGTTTCTGAAAAATAAAAAACTAGGGATGAACACTATTGCCAAACATTTTCGCCATATCCGAAGCATATTAAACGAGGCCATTCGACAAGGTCTGATACCCAAAGAACTCTCTCCGTTTGCTGAATATAAAATAAAGACTACGGAAAGCCGTCATACATACTTGTTGCCAGAAGAACTGGAAAAATTAGAACAAATCAATCTTTCCAGAAAAAAACATACCCTTTGTCATAGCCTTGATGCCTTTCTATTTTGCTGCTATACAGGCTTACGCTATTCCGACTTTATACGCATGAAACAAGAAAATTTTATCCAAGCTGATAATGGACTTTGGATGACATTCAAATCTCAGAAAACCGGAACTGTAACTCAAATACCCCTCAGTCATTTATTTCAAGGAAAAGCAGTCAGAATTCTGTATCGTTATCCAAACTTGGATGATTTCTTCCACATCAAACCCAATGCATCGGTCAATAAGGAATTAATACGCATAGGTAAGCTTGCGGGAATAGAGAAGCATTTTTCTTTTCATACAGCCCGTCATACCAACGCTACCTTATTATTATATAAAGGAGTACAATTGGCTACCGTACAAAAGTTACTAGGGCATCGGGATATAAAAACAACACAAGTTTACGGGGAGATACTTCCTCAAACAATTATAAAGGAATTGAAGAAATGTAAATTTTAAACGAACTTCAAAATAAAAGATTGCAGCATAATCCTATTTTCAGCCCTTATAGCTATGATAAAAATAAACATAATCCCATAATGAACAAAAATGCATTGTTTATATTACAGGCAATACCTAATTTTGATAATATAAAACTTTAAAATACAATTTGCGTTATGAGGAAGATTTTATTTTTGGTTACATTATTAGTAATCATCATTTTGGGATTATCATCCTGTTCTAAGGATGAAGCTGTGATTGATATAAACCAGCTTGAAGGTATGGGGTTTGGTATCTGAGAATGAATATTATTATGATGAGGGGGGAAATCTCCTATAATGAAAACTACAATCCTTTTGAACCAACTTCCGACCGTGAAAAATCATAATTCAAAAAAATAGGCGACAATAGATATAAGACGACTGCTTATGAATATTATAGTGGTAACTGGCATCAAACGGATATTGAGAATTTTCCCCTAGCTAGATGGAAATAACATTATCCCAGAGGATATGCATGGGATTGATGTATCTGTAGTCAGAATTGTGGAAGTTTCATCTGATCAGTTTGTCATTGAAACCTCAGGACAAGATGAAAATGGTGAATTCTACGAGAAATATACATATCAGCGAATGACAGAATAAAAAAGACAAGCCACTCATTATCAATAAAACGAATTCTAATCATGACCGTCATTGATGTACACTCATCAGTGGCGGTTTTTTCATATATAAAGGCTGCAGATGGGTAGAAAATAAAATATTCACAGCTGCTTATATCTGCCAGAGAACTCATTAGTACTATAATCAAAGGGAGTCATCTGTTTGTCAATTATCTTGATTATAAATGATTTACAAATATTTTATAGTTCGGCGAAAACTTTGGTCGTTTCGTTCATTGGTTTGGAAAGCCAAGAGGTTGCTATTAAACCTGTTGTTAAGGTTACATTGAAGTCTGATTCTGAGGAGTTGGATGAGGTTATGGTTGTAGCTTATGGTGGAGCTACCAAACGTTCTTTTACTGGTTCTGCTACTGAAATTGGTGGAGAACAGATTTCTTTGAAAAATCCAACAGAGTTGTCTAAAGCGTTAGCTGGAGAGGTTGCCGGTGTACAGGTTATGTCTACTTCTGGACAGCCGGGAAGTAACGCTAGTATTCGTATTCGTGGTTTAGGATCTGCATATTCCAGCCGTTCACCGCTGTATGTTGTAGATGGTATTCCTTTTGAAGCTGATTTGAGTGGTATTGATCCGAGTGATATTGCCTCTATGACAGTTTTGAAAGATGCTACTGCCACTGCATTGTATGGTTCTCGTGCTGCTAATGGTGTAGTTTTGATTACCACTAAAAAAGGTGAAGCTGGCAAGACACGTGTTGACGCAGAAGTTAAATATGGTGCGAATATGCGTTTGACTCCGCTCTATGATGTTATTGATAGTCCTGAAAGATTTACTGAATTAACTTGGGAAGGTTTGCGTGGTTATGCAGAAGTTGCAGGTGGATACGATCGTGCTAAAGCTGGAACATGGGCATCACAACAGTTGTTCGGAGGACAAAATGGTATTGCTCCTATATATAATATGTGGAATGCAGATGGAGATAAATTGATTGATCCTTCTACTGGCCGTTTTTATAGTGGCATTTCACGTAAGTATACTCCGGAAAACTGGGAGGACTATTTGTTTAGAACCGGACAGAAGTTTGATGCAAGTGTCAAGATATCAGGTGGTAATGAAAAGATGACTCATTATACAGCATTCAGCTATCTGAAGGATGAAGGTTATTATATTTCTTCTGATTATGAACGTTTCAATGTTCGTAATAATATGAGTAATCAGATTGCTCCTTGGTTGAAAGCTACGACTGCATTGTCTTATGCATATATGATTACTAATAAACCGGGACAGTCGGATGATAGTATGAATAATGGTTTCCAGTTTATTAACGGTATGCCTTCTTTGTTCCCTGTATTTGAACGTGATGAGAATGGAAATATCGTTCAGGATACTAATATTGGAGGAAACAAGTATGATTATGGTATGAATGCTGGTTACAGCCGTCCGTTTGCTGCCGGTATTAACCCTGCAGGTGCTTTGCTTCTAGATAAAGACGAAGTTAAAACACATCAGTTCAATGGAAATGCTTCATTTGAAGCTCGCTTCTTGAAATATTTTAAAGCTACTGCTAACTTAGGACTTCAATATTACGGTCAGGCTGAAAATGAATTGACTAATCCTTATTATGGCGATAGTGCAGGTAAAGGACAGATTGTTAAAACTCAGGTGAATTATTTGAACTTTACTGCCAACCAGATTTTGTCATGGAGCCAAAGCTTTGGTAAGAATAATTTCGATGCATTCGTTGCTCATGAATCAACGAATAGTACTACTAACGTTTCATACGGATCAAAATCGAAGATGGTTCGTCCGGATAATACCGAATGGAGTAATGCTGTTGTAATGGATTATATGGAATCGTATACTTATGGCTATGCGATTGAAAGTTACTTTGGTCAGTTGCGTTATGACTGGGATAATAAGTACTTTATTCATGGAACACTTCGTACTGATGGTAGCTCTCGTTTTGCTAAAGGTCACAAGTGGGGTACATTTGGATCTATCGGTGCTGCATGGGCTATTACCAATGAAGAGTTCATGAAAGATGTAAAGTGGTTGAAAAACTTGAAATATAAGTTGAGCTGGGGTGTTCTTGGTAACCAGGATTTCATAACAAGTCCTGTTGTCGCTGGATATTATCCGTATGAAGATTTATATCAGATTAACAACCTGAATGATAACTATACTTTCAGCTTTATTTATAAAGGTAATCCTGATTTGACTTGGGAAAGAAGTTCTACAATCAATACGGGTATCGAATTTGATATAGCTAATGTTCTTGAAGGTGAAGTGGAATACTTCCACAAAAAGACAACTGATATGTTGTTTATGAAACAGGTGGCTCCTTCTTTGGGATATGCTTCTTATCCTGTTAATGATGGAGAGCTGGTAAACCAGGGTGTGGAATTTTCTTTGACCGCACATATTTTGAATAAGAAAGATTATAAGTTTGATTTCCGCGTTAATGGTGGATATTATAAGAATGAAATGACTAAAATGCCTATCGATGAAACAACTGGTAAAGAAAAGGCTTTGGAATTGAGTACTTACTATGGATGGGCAAAAGGACATTCTCTGTACGACTTCTATATGCGTGAATATGCTGGTGTAGATCCTCAGACTGGATATGCTATGTACAATCAGTATTATAATGTATTGCCGGATGGTACAAAAGAGTTGATTACGGATATGGAAACTTATAAATCAACTAAAACCATTAATCAGTTGGAAGTTGAACAGACCAGCGACTGGAGTCAGGCTACTAAGAAATTTGTAGATAAATCGGCGATACCTGCTTTACAAGGTGGTTTCGGATTTGATTTGTATGCAAAAGGCTTTACTGTTAATGCTACTTTCTCCTATAGCTTAGGTGGATATGGATATGATTATAACTACCAGGCATTGATGCATAATGATGGAGCAGGACAACATAACTGGCACAAGGATATTGAAAATCGTTGGCAGCAACCGGGTGACATTACGGATGTTCCTAGACTTACCAATAATTATGGTGGTGGTTCTGATGGTACTAGCTATGCCAATTCAACTTCGACACGTTTCTTGATCAGCCGTTCTTACCTGAATCTGGCTAATCTCCGTATAGGATATACTTTCCCACAGAGTATTACATCTAAGTTGCGTGTAGGTGGTTTGAGTGTATATGTTTCTGGAGATAACTTATTCTTCCTTTCTGCTCGTAAGGGATATGTTGCTAATGCTGCTTCGGGTAGTGGTAGCAATGATAATGATAACGACTCTGGTGAATCTGGTAGAAGCCAGTATAGTCCGTTGAGTACAATCATGGGAGGTATTAAAGTTCAGTTTTAATTAAAATAAAATCAGAAGTTTATGAAATTAAATAAATATATTCCGGTTGCTGCTTTAAGCTTGATGCTTTTAAACAGTGGCTGTTCAGATTCTTTTTTGGAAAAAAGTCCTTCGGATTATATCACTTCTGGTGATTTGGAAGAGGTAGCTAAATGGAATACCAATATCCTGATGGGACAAGCATTAGGTACATATTCTACTACTTTTGCTATGTCTACTGGTGGTGTTGGAGGACATGATGACTTCGGGCAAAAGGCCGTTGATATCGCAACAGACTTGATGAGTGGTGATATGGTCATCATGATGAAAGGTTATGGCTGGTTTGAAATGGCAGGTGATTTGACCTGTTCAACTCGTACCGCAGCTCAATTCTCTTATCAGTTCTGGAGATATTACTATCGTCTTATCAAGGCTGCTAATGAAATTATAGATGCTGCTGGAGGTGATGAGGCAAAACCAACAGGGGAAAATGGTGTGTATTTTGCGCAGGCTAAAGCTTTGAGAGCACATTCTTATTTTAATCTGGTTAATCTGTATGCCCGTCCTTATTTGGAAGATAAAACAGCTTTGTCCATACCTATTTATCGTACGCAATTAACTTCGGAAGCTGCAAAGAGAGCGAGCGTAGAAGAAGTCTATAATCTGATTGTTAAAGATTTGACCGATGCTATTCCTATGCTTGAGGGATATGTACGTCCTTCTGGACAAAAAGATCAGATTAATCAGGCTGTAGCAAAAGGTATGCTGGCGTATGTTTATCTAATGATGGGTAAAAATGAAGAAGCGGCTCAATTAACTCAAGAAGTGATAGATTCGAAAGAATTTACCTTGATGAATAGAACGGAAGTTATTAATTCTGGATTTAACTCTGTTTCTATTCCGGGATGGATGTGGGCTATTGATTTGACAACAAGTAACTCTCCGGCTCTGCCTACATTCTGGGGACATATGGACTTGTTTACGTATAGTTATGCATATGCCGGTGGTGAAAAGTTGGTTGATACTAATTTGTATAATTCTATACCGGATACGGATGTTCGTAAGAAATGGTTTACTGAAACTGATGAAAATGGAGAACAGTATGAATTGACAAACTGGTGGAAGTTCTATGACAGTAAACGTATTTTCGGAAACAGAGAATGGTACGATGATGAAGTTTATATGCGTGTTGCTGAAATGTATCTGATAAATGCTGAGGCTAATGCACGTAATAATAATCTTCCGGCAGCAAGAACTACTTTGAAAGCTTTGTTGGCTGAACGTGATACAGAAACTGCGGCAAAAGTAGATCAGATGAGTCAAGAAGAACTCATGGATGAAATCTATTTCAACTGGCGTCTGGAATTGTGGGCTGAAGGACGTGGCCTGCTTACTATGAAACGATTCCAGAAGAGTATTACTCGTTGTCAGGAAGATGCAATGCTTCCGGGACAGACTTATGATTATAAGGATGAACGCTTGACATTTAAGATTCCTGAAAATGAAATCATAAACAATCCTAATCTTGCTGATTGAAAATAAGCATAATTAGCTGATTCTTTAGAAACCCGTCATTGACTTTATGGAAGTCGATGACGGGTTTCTTTGTCTTTGAGTATCTGTAGTGTGAATATTCATTTAAATTTTTGCGTGGTAAAATACTTGATGCGTGCTTTTTTGTTTATATTTGCGAAACTAGAAATACAACTATACTGAATGAAAGAATTTGTTATATCAGAAGCTCAAACTGAAAAGGCTGCGCTGGTGGGATTGATTACCCAGACGCAGAATGAACGTAAAACGAATGAATATTTGGATGAACTTGCTTTTTTGGCCGAAACAGCCGGAGCAGAGGTGGTTAAACGTTTTACTCAGAAACTGGATACTCCCAATTCCGTGACTTATGTTGGAAAGGGTAAGTTGCAGGAAATTAAGGAATATCTTCTTCAGCAGCACGAAGAAGGAGGTGAAGAAGTGGGTATGGTGATCTTCGATGATGAACTTTCTGCCAAACAGATACGAAATATCGAAAAGGAACTGAATGTAAAGATTCTGGACCGTACATCACTTATTCTTGATATTTTTGCCATGCGCGCGCAGACTGCCAATGCCAAAACGCAGGTAGAGCTGGCACAGTATAAATATATGTTGCCCCGATTGCAGCGTTTGTGGACACACCTGGAACGTCAGGGTGGTGGTTCCGGTGCCGGAGGTGGTAAAGGTTCCGTGGGACTTCGTGGTCCGGGTGAAACGCAGTTGGAAATGGACCGTCGTATTATCTTGAATCGTATGGCATTGTTGAAACAGCGTCTGGCTGATATTGATACACAGAAGTCTACTCAGCGCAAAAACCGTGGACGCTTGATTCGCGTGGCATTGGTCGGATATACGAATGTCGGAAAATCGACGCTGATGAATTTGCTGGCGAAGAGTGAGGTCTTTGCCGAAAATAAGCTGTTTGCTACTCTCGATACAACGGTGCGTAAGGTGATTATTGAAAATCTGCCTTTCTTGCTGTCTGATACAGTAGGGTTTATACGTAAGCTTCCTACCGATCTGGTGGATTCGTTCAAATCGACGTTGGATGAAGTGCGCGAAGCAGACTTGCTGTTGCATGTGGTTGATATTTCGCATCCGGATTTTGAAGAACAGATTCAGGTGGTAGATAAGACAATTGCGGATCTGGGTGCCGGAGGTAAGCCGACGATGATTATCTTTAATAAGATAGATGCTTATACGTATGTGGAAAAGGCTGAAGATGATCTGACACCAAAGACGAAAGAGAATATTACGCTGGAAGAACTGATGCATACCTGGATGGCTAAGATGAATGATAACTGTATCTTCATTTCTGCCCGTAACAAGACGAATATCGACGAGTTGAAAGATATTGTCTATAAGAAAGTAAGGGAACTGCATGTGCAGAAATATCCTTATAACGATTTTCTTTATCAAACCTACGACGAAGAATAAAATATGAAAAACTACCGTTCGCTGACTAATGAAGAGATAAACAGGTTGGAAGCACAAGCTTGTTCGGCTTCTGACTGGAATGATGTGCAGGTTGACGAGTATTTTACTCCTGACTATGTTCACCATGCCCGCTTTTCGGGCAAGGTACGTTTGGGGGTGTTCGAGTATGAGTTTGCCCTGCCGGGAGGTATCTGTAAACATGCGGGACTGTCTTATGTGACATTGCATAATGTAACGGTTGGGGATAATTGTTGCATAGAAAATGTAAAGAATTATATTGCCAATTATGAGATAGGAGCATATACGTTTATCGAAAACGTGGATATTATTCTGGTGGATAAAAAATCTCGTTTTGGGAACGGAGTGGAGGTTTCTGTCTTGAATGAAACGGGGGGCCGTGAAGTGATGATACACGACCGGCTTTCTGCTCATCAGGCGTATATTATGGCTTTGTATCGTCATCGTCCGCAGTTGATTGAACGTATGAAGGCGCTGATAGAAGCGTATGCGGATGAACATGCATCTGATGTCGGTACAATCGGTTCGCATGTTACTATCGTTAATTCGGGCTATATCAAGAATGTTCGTATTGGTGATTATTGTGAGATAGAAGGAGCCGGAAGATTAAAGAACGGTAGTATTAACAGTAATGTGGCCGATCCGGTGCATATCGGTTACGGGGTAGTCTGTGATGATTTTATTATTTCCAGTGGTTCTCATATAGAGGATGGGACAATGATTACCCGATGTTTTGTGGGACAGGCTTGTCACATGGGGCATAATTATTCGGCTTCCGATTCGTTGTTCTTCAGTAATTGTCAGGAGGAGAATGGAGAGGCATGTGCTATCTTTGCCGGACCGTTCACGGTTACGCATCATAAATCGACGTTGCTGATTGCTGGTATGTTTTCTTTCATGAATGCGGGTTCCGGGTCTAATCAGAGTAATCACATGTATAAATTGGGACCGATTCATCAGGGGGCATTGGAGCGAGGAGCGAAGACGACTTCCGATTCTTATATTCTTTGGCCGGCGCGTATCGGTGCCTTCTCATTAGTGATGGGGCGTCATGTAAATCATCCGGATACGTCGGATTTACCTTTTTCGTATCTGATAGAGGATAAGAATACAACTTATCTGGCTCCGGGGGTTAACCTTCGCAGTGTGGGAACCATTCGCGATGCGCAGAAATGGCCGAAGCGTGACTTGCGTAAAGATTCTGTACGCCTGGATCAGATAAATTATAATTTGCTCAGTCCGTATACCATCCAGAAGATGATGAAGGGAAGGAGTATCCTGAAGGAATTGCAACGGGTGTCTGGTGAAACATCGGAAATATATTCTTACCAGAGTGCGAAGATTAAAAATTCGGCGTTGAATAAAGGAATTGGCTTTTATGAAACTGCCATTCATAAATTTTTGGGGAATTCTGTCATCAAACGTCTGGAAGGTATCTGCTTTAAAAATAATGAGGAGATACGTTGTCGCTTGCAGCCAGATACGGTGATAGGAGAAGGAGAATGGGTGGATATTTCGGGATTGATTGCACCTAAGACAGAGATTGAACGACTGATGAACGACATCGAAACAGGTACATTATATACAGTGGACCAGATTCATGATCGTTTTGCTGAAATGCATGCCAATTATTATACGTATGAATGGACGTGGGCCTATGGTAAGATGTTGGAGTTTTATGGGCTGAATGCAGAAACGATTACGGCAAAAGATATCATTAACATTGTGCATCAGTGGCAGAAATCAGTTGTTGGACTTGATAGAATGGTGTATGAAGATGCCAAGAAAGAATTTTCTCTTACTTCGATGACGGGATTTGGGGCAGACGGCAGCAAGGAGGAACAGGTACTCGACTTTGAACAAGTTCGAGGGGTGTTCGAAAGTAATCCGTTTGTGACAGCTGTGCTGAAGCATATCGAAGTGAAGACTGCATTGGGTAATGAATTGATTGAACGTTTAAGAGGTTTATAAAAGGCGATATTACTATGAAAAATATATGGCTGTTTTGCATGCTGTGCTGTGTTTGCATGATGGCTCAGGCTGGAACCTATCGTAAAAGGGAAGTCAGCCATCCGTGTTTTATCACGACCAATACGTCAAAAATTGAGATTAAAAAAATTATCTTGACCGATGAACAGACGCAAGTGGATGCTGTTTTGTATGGTCAACCGGGTGAAATGGCGGTTATTTCTTCGCATACATGTTTGCGTACTCCCCAGCAGGAATTTTGTTTGCGTGAAGCGGAGGGTGTGTCTATTGATGGACTGACGGAACCGGAAGCTATTCCTGCATCGGGCAAGCATTCTATCATCCTTTCTTTTGCTCCGATACCGGCAGGTGTGCATGCTGTCGATTTTGTGGAAAAAGAAGAGGGCTGGACTATTTGGGGAGTGCAATTGAGCAAGGCAGAGCCTTATGTCTATGTACCTAGTTTTTTACAGACTCGTGTTGTGGAGAGGAGTAAGTCTTTACCGGAACCTCGTCTGAAAACTGGAAAATCAATTATTAACGGATATATATTGGGGTACGATTCCCAAATGGGGTTGGATGTGGTCTTCCGTCATTCCGACTGGTTGTTTTCTGACGAGTGGGGGAAAACGGTGAAAGTACGTCAGGATGGATCTTTTCATATTGAAACCGATTTATTGATTGCCGGAGGTGCTAAGCTCCAGATTAATAAGGCTGAATTGAATCTGTTTCTTTCTCCGGGAGAGGAGATGACTGTATATATTCATTTACCAAGATTGAGCATGTCGGCTTCTCATTTACTGAAAAATAAATATGGAGAGCAGCAGAAGGCTTGGTTCGACGGAGGAGAGGAATTGCTGAACACGGAACTGGCTACATGGAAATATCCTCTTGCTGTTGATGATGAGGCTGATTTTGTTAATAAGACTACGGGGATGTCGGATGAAGAATATGATGCTTTTGTACAGGATAGACTGAATAGGTATGAGTCAGAACTGAAAGATGATAAAAGAGTGGGTGAGGCATATAAAGAATATATCTTGGCCAATTTGAAGGTGAATGCATTGGTTCTACAAGGTACACATGGTACAATGCCGGAGGAAGTAGATTCTCCTTATGTCAGATATAGTAGTGATTATATGACTTATTTGCAGTATCTGGAAAGAGATAAAGGTGAAATGCAGGATGTATGGGAGGATATGAAGAAGGCGAGAAGTATCTACCGGAATACTGTGAAGGAAGAACGTATGAGTTCGGACGACAGGAAGGTATTGAATCTGATCGGACAGTCGGAAATACGTACGTATGTAAAGGAGAAAATGCAGGCCATGCAGGCGCTTTCGGAACGTGCAAAGGCTTCTAAAGGATATGTTATTGCTGAATTGGATTCCTTGGTTGCTGGAGCTGACATTTTACCTGCCATTATTTCCCAGCATCGGGGAAGTGCCATTCTTGTTGATTTCTGGGCTACATGGTGTGGACCGTGTCGTAAAAGTATGCCGGCTGTTCGTTTGTTGAAGAAGAAGTTGTCGACAAAGGATGTGGTTTATATTTACATTACAGGACCTTCTTCTCCGGAAGATGCTTGGAAAAATGCGATAGCTGACATAAATGGTGTACATTATCGCCTGACACAGAAACAATGGGAATATCTTTGTCGTTCGTATGGCATTACGGGTATTCCGGGGTATCTGGTTATCAGTTATGACGGTAAGCTACAAGATCGTTATGTAGGTTTTCCCGGGGTGGATGTTTTACAACGGGACTTGCTGAGGGCCATGAACTAAGGTGTTTCAGGATAAGTAAAAGGAAGGTTGCTATTGAAGTGGACTAGTGGAAACTCCCGTGAGTTTTTGAATCATCTGCTACAAAGATTTTATCTTAATTAAGGAAAAATTTCGATAATACTTCGTACCTTTGCTGACATAGTAACTAACAATTAATTTCTTATCATTATGGCAACACCAGAATTCAAGTATCAGCCGATGTTTGAACACGGAAAAGATACTACTGAATACTATTTGCTTACAAAAGACTATGTGTCTGTAAGCGAGTTCGAAGGAAAACCTATCCTGAAAATCGAAAAGGAAGGTCTGACAGCAATGGCTAATGCTGCATTCCACGATGTTTCTTTCATGTTGCGTCGTTCTCACAACGAACAGGTAGCCAAAATTTTGAGTGATCCGGAAGCCAGCGAAAACGATAAATACGTTGCTCTGACTTTCCTGCGTAACGCTGAAGTTGCAGCTAAGGGCGTATTGCCTTTCTGCCAGGATACCGGTACTGCTATTATACATGGTGAAAAAGGTCAGCAGGTATGGACTGGATATTGTGATGAAGAGGCTTTGTCGCTGGGCGTATATAAAACATATACTGAAAATAACTTACGTTACTCACAGAATGCTCCGCTGAGCATGTACGAAGAAGTGAATACTCGTTGTAATCTTCCGGCTCAGATTGACCTGGAGGCTACCGAAGGTATGGAATATAACTTCTTGTGTGTAACCAAAGGTGGTGGTTCTGCCAACAAGACTTATTTGTATCAGGAAACAAAAGCTATCTTGAATCCGGCTACTCTGGTTCCGTTCCTGGTAGAAAAGATGAAGACTCTGGGTACAGCTGCTTGTCCTCCTTACCATATCGCATTTGTCATTGGCGGTACTTCTGCTGAAAAGAACTTGCTGACTGTTAAACTTGCATCTACTCATTATTACGATAATCTGCCTACTACTGGTAACGAATACGGACGTGCTTTCCGCGATATTGAACTTGAAAAACAAGTTCTGGAAGAAGCTCACCGTATCGGTTTGGGAGCGCAGTTTGGTGGTAAGTATTATGCACACGATGTTCGTATTATCCGTCTGCCTCGTCACGGTGCTTCTTGTCCGGTTGGTTTGGGCGTTTCTTGTTCTGCTGACCGTAACATCAAATGTAAGATTAATAAAGACGGTATCTGGATTGAAAAACTGGATTCAAATCCGGGTGAACTGATTCCTGAAGAATTGCGTCAGGCTGGTGAAGGTAATGCTGTAAAGATTGACCTGAATCGTCCGATGCCGGAAATCTTGGCTGAACTCGATAAGTATCCTGTTGCAACTCGTCTGTCTTTGAACGGTACAATCATCGTAGGTCGTGATATTGCTCATGCCAAACTGAAAGAACGTCTGGACCGTGGTGAAGATCTTCCTCAGTATATTAAGGATCATCCTATCTACTATGCTGGTCCGGCTAAGACTCCTGCCGGTATGGCTTGTGGTTCTATGGGACCGACTACTGCCGGACGTATGGACCCGTATGTTGACTTGTTCCAGAGTCATGGTGGTAGCATGATTATGCTGGCTAAGGGTAACCGTAGTCAGGCTGTAACTGATGCTTGTAAGAAACATGGTGGTTTCTATCTGGGTTCTATCGGTGGTCCGGCTGCTATCCTTGCACAGAATAACATCAAGAGCATTGAGTGTGTAGAATATCCTGAACTGGGTATGGAAGCTATCTGGAAGATTGAAGTTGAAAACTTCCCGGCATTCATCCTGGTAGACAACAAGGGTAATGATTTCTTCAAACAAATTAAGCCGCGTTGTACAGGAAACTGTAAATAAGTAATTTATTTCCAATCGTAAAAATAAAGGCATCGTCCTCAAGTATTTCTAAGAGGATGATGCCTTTTCTTTTTATAGCTTTCAAAGAAGTTATTGCTGAGAATCAGCAATAACTTCGAATATTTCTGCTTTGCCTTCCAGGCTGACTTTGGTTACTTTATCGTTTGTCAGTTCAAGCTTGAAGTAGGGTGATGAAACGGTTGTTTCTGATAGTAAGTTACCCTTCTTGTCGAATTGTTTGATTTTCAAAGGAGATGATAACTCATTCATCAACAAGGTATAAGCCTTCACTCCTTGAGGTACTTCAAAGGAAATGGACTGAGCAACCTGATAGGAAGTTGCCAAGTTCTGGTCGAAAGCATAGACTGCTTGTTGTGGGTTTTCTGCTTCCAGCTTGAATCCTAAGTTTTCTGCATGCAGCGGATTTACATCGAATGAACGGACGGAAGCGTAGTTCTTGCGTTCGGAATCCAGTCTTTTCAGGCGTACATAGCGTGCTTTTATGGCATCGCCTTTCCAGTTGATTACATACTGTTTAGTCAACTCACCAATCAGCGGAGTCCAGGTTTTGCCATCTGCCGAGCATTCCAAAATAGCATGGTCGAAATAGTCTACGTCGTCGACAGAATTTCTTCCTTGCAGGATGGATACTTCTGTTACGTCACGTACATCTCTCAAGTCTACTCCAATCCAGTCGCCGTCCTTTTGTCCAATACCGGAAGTATAGAAGGTCGTCGTATCATTATCGAGCATCAGTTTGGTTAAGATTGTTCCTGAGTTGCCGAAAGAACCGATACCTTTATAATCTTTGGGCGTTGAGCCTAATAGTTTCTTTAAAAATTCATGCGACATATCGTCCATGGCATTTTCATAGAAAGGTTGCAGTTTGAGCGTACCCGATTTATGAGCTTCGTAGTTCTTACGGTCTTCTTTGCTCATCAGGTTGTGTATGTACTTGCTCCAGAAATCGGCATCACTCTTTCCGCTACGGAAAATTTGACCGAGTTCAATAGTGTGCTTTCCTCTGGTTCCTAATTTACCGAATTCTACCAGCCAGGGGCGGAGTTCTTGTAACAAGGCTTTGTTCTCACATCCTTGTTCCATTTCGGCCGGAACTTTTTCAATCTTTTCGAATTCAGCTTTTAAAGCCTGAGCAGCTGCATCATTCCAGTCGGCAATCCGGAAGGTCTTGGTTTCCCACGATTCATCCCGTCGATAACCGTTTTCTGTATCACAGGAATGGATAGCGAATGTGCGGTAAGCATCTTTTACTTCAGGAGCCAATTCATTGAGTCCTCTTTCCCAGTTGTCGATAGGATTATAGTTTGCTATATTCCATGCATAGTCTGCCACTCCATACAGTGCCAGCTTAGAAGCCTCACCATGTTCCATGGGGTTACTTATCACTCCACATACATCATCTTTGGTTAGTGAAGTATCCAGTCCGTATGCAGGACCTTGTAAGATGAAATTGCGAACATAATCTTGTACCGGATAGTTCCACCAATAATATGCAGGTCTTTTGATACGTGAATTAATCCATTCCATGGTTTCCGGAGTCAAATCACTACATACCACATCTCCTGTCCAGAATATTTTGATGTCTGGATTCAGAGTGTTTCCGTAAATAGCCAGGCTTCCTTGTGGAGTAGGATTTGCCCAAAGTTTAGAATAGTCAGTCGGGCAGACTGTCAATGGAGAAACATCTCCTTTGACTTTGACAAATTCATCTGTCAGACGATTTAATAATTCTGTCTGTTTTACGGGATTTGTTCCTTCTCCTGAAATATCATCGAAAAAGATTGCAAAATCTCTTACTCCCAAATCATACATCCAGTTGAATTTGTTCACCAGATTCTGATAATCTTCTTCATTCCATTTGATATCTTGTCCCGGATGGATAGCCCATACGAAATCTACTCGATTGCGCTTGCAGGCTTCTACCAGTTCTTTGATATTCTGAGCTTCCTTTTCCGGATATGGAAGTCGCCAGTTCGGGCAGCTATGGAATGGGTCATCTTTAGGTCCATACAAGTAAGTGTTCATCTTGAATTTTCCGTAGAAATCAATTAGTGACATACGTACTTGATGCGACCATGGTGTACCATAAAATCCTTCTACTACACCGCGGTTGGGAAGGTCTGGATAATCGTTGATGTCCAGATAGGGTAATTGCTTGTTTTGGGCAATCGGGCTTTCCATAAGCTGGCGTAAGGTTTGGATACCGTAAAAGGCTCCTCTTTCATCGTATCCCACGATTGATATTCCTTTTTTATCGATGTGCATGGCGTATGCTCCGGAAACTTCTTTCACTCCTTGTTTAAGAGCTGCTTTCTTTCCAAAATCGATAGTTAGTTTCACTCCTTTTTTAGCAAGAGTGAGGAATCCCAGATCCTGCGAAAATTTATCCTGTTTGTCTTTGAGAACCAATCCGGAAGTCATATCCAGCATGTTGTTTCTGTCTACAGTCAGTTTGTGAGGAGTTGGGTTGATGATAATTCCCTGATGGTCAATCTTCTTTCCAGGAACAGGCAATACTTGTTGGATTTCCAGTCGTTGTGACGACAAATCAAACTCGGCTTCTTGTGCGAGGAGGTTACTGCATGCTAAGGCACATATCGCTCCTGCCACTAGTGATTTTTTATAGTATGTCATTTTCATATAAATGGGTTTTACAATACAAAGATATCGATTTCATCTTAGTTCCCATTTGTTTTAGGACAAAATGTTTACCTGAGTACTGATTTATAAGAATGATCAGAAGCCGTTTTATATAGTTGTATCGTTATCTGGCAGGTTAGGAAACTAACTTGTTTGTTGATTTTTGTAGTATATAAATATAATATACTCTTTAATTACTATTTGTTAGGAAATTGTTTTATGTTTAGTGTGTGTATGTTATATCTATTTAATAAATTGTTTTATAATATTGCCTTTTTCTAATTTCTTGTAAATTTTTTAATTC
>ULUH01030093.1_pt1 | contig 42464 bp, 40 predicted proteins | sample 1958241 | NCBI WGS metagenome assembly ULUH01 (sample SAMEA4835753, study PRJEB28245) | human gut metagenome | biome: gut microbiome; material: fecal sample | place: Denmark | collected 2008 | reverse complement strand
GTTTCCATCGCAGTGATGTCTGTGTGTGTTTATTTTCCTTTTCTGATGGCTATCTCTTCCTCGATGTTGCGTCCGCGGCGGAGAATGATTTTCGTGAAGAACGCTTTGAGGAAACCGCAACCGTAGCCGCCGAGCTGCACCACGCTCGCCACAATCGACAGGGCGGCGATTTTAAGGCTCTTGGTCATCGCAAGGGCGCAGCCGAACACGGCAAGCAGATATGCCACCAGCGGCAGCAGCCACATCCACGACACAACCGCCGCCAGCACAGCCATGGCCGCCACACCTGTCACAAACACGGCAGGAAGCCAATGCACGAGTTTCAGCGAGTCGGGATAGAGCAGATAAAGCGTGATGCGCGACATGCCGAACACGTAGACCTGACGGCAGAACAACCGCATGTTTACGCGCCGCTTGTGATAGACGTAGGCCTCGCGAATCAGCGATATCGCGAATCCAGCCTGGCGTATGCGCGTGCTCATGTCGATGTCTTCGGAAAACATCTCGCGGAATCCGCCCACCTTCTCCCACACCCGGCGTGAGAAGCCCATGTTGAACGTGCGCGGCACGAATTTCTCCAGCTGCACCTTGCCGCCGCGGATTCCTCCGGTGGTAAGGAATGACGTCATCGAATAGTTGATTGCCTTCTGCGTGTCGCTGAACGACGAATGGGCGGCATCTGGACCGCCGAAGCAGTCTGTAGGCCTCTCCTCCAACGCCTTGCGCAGCGTTGCGATGTAGTGTTCCGGAATCACGCAGTCGGAATCAAAAAAGAGGAAATACTCGCCCGATGCACGCTCCATTCCGTAGTTGCGCGCAATGCTCCGTCCCTCGTTCTCCTTGTAGAAGTACTTCACGTCGACCCTGTCTTCAAACTCCTTCACCGCAGCGTCGCACCGCAGCGTCGAGCCGTCTTCGACAAGCACCACCTCAAAGTCCTTGTCGGTTTGTTTCGACAGGCTGTCGAGCAGGTCGCGCACCTCGTCAAGACGGTTGTAGACGGGTATTATTATAGAGAAATAAGCCATCGTCTTATAGTGTTATTTTGCAAGCAGTTCGTCGACCTTTGCAGCCAAGTCGTTGCCGCGCAAGTCGCGCGCCAGGATTGTTCCGTCGGGAGCGAACACGATGATATGCGGGATTCCGCTCACGCCATAGATTTCTGTAGCCTCCGACTGAGCGTTGTCGATGATTGTCCATGGCAAAGCCAGCTCCTTGACACACTTTTTGGTGTCGGCAGGCTCGTCCCACACGGCAAGGCCTACCACTTTCAGCCCCTTGCCGTTATATTTTTCGTAGATTCCCTTCAGCGTAGGCATTTCACGGCGGCACGGACCGCACCAGCTTGCAAAGAAGTCGAGCACCACATAGTCGCCCTTGCCGACGTAGTCAGACAGTTTCACCGTCTTGCCGTTGCTCATTTTCACGCTGAAGTCGGTAAACATCTGTCCGGGAGCGGTCTTCTCCATGCTTAGAGCCTTTTGCTTGTATGACGCCACCGCATTCGATTCCTTTATCCATTGCACGGCGCCGTCGAGCAGCTCGTCCATCTCAGCCACCGTCATTCCGTCGGCAATCTGCAGGAACATCATGTATCCCGCGGCGTTTGTCTTGTTTGCCTTATATGTTTCCACAAGGATGTCGCCGCTCTTCTGCGCCACATCGTTGTAAAGCGTCTCGGCGGCCTTCATTTTCTCGTCGTTGCTCATCGACGACTGCATGATTTGCTTCTGGCGGGCTTTGTAGTCCACCGTAAGGCTGTCGAGCATATCGCCTACACCCTCCACGATGTTGTTCAGCCGTGTGCCTTTCACCTGACCGCGGTCATTTATTGTCGCAGTGCCCGGCTCAAGGATGAAGCTCAGCCGTCTTTTGCTTCCTTCGGCAATAGCAGCAGGGACAGCCTCCCCGGCACCAACCTCCGTTGCAAACACCAGCTTGCCGTTTTTCACCACCGCGCTGTCGATGCGTTCACGCGTGTCGAGATTTATTATATACATTTTTTTGCCGTTCAGCTCCGCGGGCACCGAGCCCGACAGATTCATCGTGGCGACCTGCGCCGTTGCGGCAGCCACACCGATGGCAAACATTGCCATTGCCGTATTTATCCGTTTCATAAGTCTTGTTTTTATTTGTAAAGGAAACGGCGTATTGACCGTTTCGGTGTTTTCTCGAATTCTTCCTCGTGGATTTCCACAGCGGCCACCTGCGAGTAGGCAGGAATCTCCTTGTTGAGCGCCGCGATGTTGTCGTCCATCTGCTTTTTGATGTCGTCGTCGTTCAATCCCTGCGACTGTGCCAAGTCGTAGTCGGGATGCACCAGAGCGATGATTTTTCCGTCGCGTTCAATCACAATCGACTCGTTGACGTATGGCAGGTTGTTGAGTTTCTGCTCGATTTCCTCTGGATATATGTTCTGCCCCGACGGGCCGAGAATCATGTTTTTGTTGCGTCCGCGGATATATATGAATCCGTCGCTGTCCACGTTGCAGATGTCGCCGGTATGCAGCCAGCCGTCGCGCAGCGCCATTTCAGTCTCCTCATGGTTCTTATAGTATCCGAGCATCACGTTCGCGCCTCTCACGAGCAGCTCTCCAGCCACATTCTCAGGGTCGGGAGAGTCGACCATTATCTCCACGTTGTCGGTAGGACGTCCGCAGGAGCCTGGACGGTTTTCCTCGTGTCCGGCATACGAAATCAGCGGCGCGCATTCCGTCATTCCGTAGCCCACGGTGTAAGGGAAGTTGATGCGGCGCAGGAATTTCTCCACGTCGGCGTTGAGAGCCGCACCGCCCACGATGATTTCAAACAGCTCTCCGCCGAACGCCTCGTTGAGTTTGGCTTTGATTTTGCCGAGCAGACGGTCGTTGACAAAGGGCACAGTCATCAGCAGCTTCATCACCGGCTTGTCGAGCAGCGGGAACACTTTTGTCTTGATGATTTTCTCCAGCACCAACGGCACTGTGACAATCAGTCGCGGATGCGTCTTGGCGAAAGCGTCCATGATGATTTTAGGCGACGGCACACGCGTGAGGAAATGCAGATGGCATCCTTTCGACAGCGGGTGCAGCATCTCGATCGAGAGGCCGAACATGTGTGCCAGCGGGAGCATGCAGATTGTGTCATGTCCCGGGCCGAGCCACGACAGTTTGGTTAGGGCGAAGGCTATGTTTGACGAGATGGCGCGGTAAGGCACCATCACGCCTTTCGAGAAGCCAGTTGAGCCCGACGTGTAGTTGATTATTGCCAGACGGTCCATGTCGGGGGTCTTGTAGACCACGTCGTCGGCAGTGAAGCGTTCAGGATAGCGCTGACCGAAAATCTCGTTCAAGTGTGCGCGCGCATATATTATCTTTTCGTTGTTTGACTCAAAGAGGCTGTAGTCGGCGATGTTGAACGCCGCCTCCACCTTCGGAGCGTTGGCGATGTCGATCTGCCCCCACACGGTTGTGTCGCAAAACAGGATGCGCGCATCCGAATGGTTGAGGATGTGATGGATTGAGTCGGCCTTGAATTCGTGCAGGATAGGCACCGGCACCGCGCCGTAGGTCATTCCTGCGATAAACGCCACCGCCCATTGGGTGCAGTTTTTTCCGCAGAGGGCAATCTTGTCGCCCTCCGCTATGCCCGCATGTTCAAAAAGAAGATGCAGTTTAGCCACTTTCCGCGCCACGTCGCGATATTGCAACGACATGCCGCCAAAATCGGTGAACGCCAGTTCTTCCCAATTCTTTTTTATTGAATTTTGGAGTATTTCATTAATATGTTGCATAATGATTTTTTTCTTTATCATTTCTGCAAAAATAACTATAAAAACCGAATGTACAAACGATTCCTGACCATTTGTCGGGTTTTTCTGCCTTGCAGGCTATGGATTGGTAAATTTAAGTTAACGCCAGAGCGCGTTTTCAGTGTTCATCTATCAAAATCTATGAAGCGTACCCCGATGCAGCCGCTTTAATCTATTGTGTTTTTTCTTGCCGTTGTGCGACAGTAATTTTGCATTGGATTAATACATAGTTTTATGCAATTACACGTGAAAATTTTTGTTTTTGGTTTGTTGGCCTGTCCGTCTGCGTTGATGCAGGCGGCAGAGTCCGACAACTCAGCTGCGGTATGGACGTTCAGCCAATGTCTGGACTATGCCTACAGCAACAATATCAGTCTGCAGAGGCTTGTTCTTGACAACCAAAGCGACGACGCCACGCTTGAGCAGTCGAAAGCGCAGTGGCAGCCAACGCTCGGCTTCTCCACCACGCAGGGCTACATCAACTACGCCTCGCCGTCGGAAAACCAGACAGCCAATGTCTATTCAGGCTCCTACGGACTCAACGCCTCGTGGACAGTGTTTAACGGCAATATCCGCCGCAATCAGATAAAATATGACGAAATGCAGCAGCGCATCTCCGCTCTCGGCATCGACGAGCAGCGCTACACGCTTCAGACCGAGATTCTGTCGAAATATCTCAACATCCTGTATGCAAAGGAGGCTATCACCATAGCACGCAAGAATGTGGAGGTGAGCAAGTATCAGATGGAGCGCGCCGAGGCACTGATGAATTCGGGTAAGCTGTCGCGGGTGGACTATTCGCAGATTGAGTCGCAATGGCACACCGACCGCTATTCGCTCACTGCCGCCGAGACCAATCTGGCTTCTGCGAAAATGGCTCTGAAATCGCTTCTTGAACTCAACATAACAACCGACTTCGACGTTGCCGGCATCGACTTCAACGATGCGGAAATCGCAGCCGAGCTGCCGCGCAAGACCACAGTGTTTGAGACGGCTTGCTCATGGATGCCGGCGCTGCAGCGCTACAAACTGGCAGGCGAGGCAGAGCAGTACAGCATCGACATTGCCCGTGGCGGCTACTACCCCTCCGTTGTGCTCAACGCCGGCGTCGGCACGTCAAACACATCGGGCAGCGGGAATCTCGGCACGCAGCTGAAAGACCGCCTCAACGAGCAGATTTCGGTAACGGTGAGTGTGCCTATCCTTGACCAGAAAAAGAACAAGACGGCGGTTGCGAAAGCACGGATTGCCCAACTCAATGCCGACCTCGACTATCAAGAGGCCGTGACATCGCTGTCGCAGACAATCGAGAGTGTATACATCGATGCAGAGAACGCCCAGGCAAAGTATGAGAGCTGCGCTGAGAAACTTACGAGCGCGTCGCTGACCGACGAGCTGGTCAACGAGCAGTTTGCGCTCGGGCTGGTCAACACGCTCGACCTTCTCAACGCCCACTCGTCGCTGCTGACGGCGCAGCAGGAACTGCTTCAGGCAAAATATCTCACAATCCTCAACAAGCGATTGCTCAACTTCTATCAGACACAACAAATATCACTTTAGCAATAACATGAATCTCAACAAGTTATCAACACTGATTCTGTCTGCCGCACTGACATTGGCCTCGTGTGCCGACAAAGACAAAATACAACTCGAGACGGCAACGGTGTCTGCCGGCGCCATCAGCGAAACCGTAACCGCCACCGGAACGCTTGAAAGCGTGACGCAGGTGGATGTGGGCACGCAGGTTACCGGCAAAATCACCAAACTGTTTGCCGACTACAACTCAGTGGTCAAGAAAGGCGAGCTGATAGCCGAAATCGACAAGACCTTGCTCGAGAGCGAGGTGGAGGCTGCCAACGCCAACCTTGAGAGCGCGCGCTCCACCTACGAATACCGCAAGACAAACTATGAGCGCGACCGCAAGCTGCACGACAAGAAACTGATAAGCGACTACGACTATGAGACGTCGCGAAACGAATACGACGTGGCGCGCCTCGCCTATCAGAAGAGCAAAGCCGACCGCGTGAAGGCCACGGAGAATCTCGGCTATGCCGAAATCTACGCTCCTATCGACGGCATCGTGATATCGCGCGAGGTGGAAATCGGGCAGACCGTCGTTGCCAACATGACGGTTGCCAACATCTTCACCATCGCCGACCTTGACAATATGCAGGTGATAGCCGACGTCGACGAGGCCGACATTGGTCAGGTGAAAGTTGGACAACGGGTTACGTTCACCGTCGACGCCTACCCCGACGACGTGTTCAACGGCAAGGTGACGCAGGTGCGCCTGAACCCTACGGAGGAGTCGAACGTGATTACCTATGAGGTGGTGGTTTCAGCCGACAACGCCGACCACAAACTGATTCCCGGACTGACCGCCAACATCACCATCTATACCGCCGAGTCGCAAAATGCGCTCATAGTGCCCGCCTCGGCACTGAAATTCTCACCTAAAGACATTGACGACGAGTCGCTTCCACAGAAGGCTCAGGACGCGCCTACAGACGCAAAGGCGGTGGTGTGGACCGTGCGCGGCGGCAAGCTCTATCCCGTGGCTGTGACCACCGGCACAAACAACGGTGTCAACGTGGAGATAGAGTCGGGACTCAAGAAGGGCGACGTGGTGGCTGTCGACTACTCAGCCGACATGGCGGCGCAGCAAGCCGGCGGCAGCGAGGAAAGCAGTCCGTTCGCGCCCAAACACCCAGGACAGAAAAAGAAGGAGGGACAAAAATGAAAGAGATAATCCGTCTCGACGGCATCCACCGTAATTTCGTTGTGGGCGGAGAAACAGTCCACGCGCTGCGCGGAGTGTCGTTCACAATCAACGAGGGCGAGTTTGTCACAATCATGGGCACGTCGGGTTCAGGAAAGTCGACGTTGCTCAACATTCTCGGATGCCTCGACACCCCTACCTCCGGAAGCTACTTCATCGACGGAGCGGAGGTGCAGAAAATGAGCCGCAACGAGCGTGCCTACATACGCAACCGCAAAATCGGATTCGTGTTTCAGAACTACAACCTGCTGCCGAAAACCACTTCGGTTGAGAACGTCGAGCTGCCGCTTTTCTACAACTCCGCAATCGGAGCCAAGGAGCGCCGACGCCGCGCCGAGGAAGCCCTCGACGCCGTGGGGCTGCACTACCGCATAATGCACAAGTCGAACCAGATGTCGGGCGGACAGCAGCAGCGTGTGGCAATCGCCCGCGCGCTTGTCAACGACCCGGTGCTGATTCTTGCCGACGAGGCTACCGGCAATCTCGACACGCGCACGTCGTTCAGCATTCTGACGCTGTTCCAGCAGCTGCACAGCATGGGTCGCACCATCATTTTCGTGACCCACAACCCGGAGCTTTCCGACTACAGTAGCCGCAACATCGTGCTTCGCGACGGCAAGATCATCTCCGACGAGCGCAATCCCAACCCCAAATCGGCTGAGGAGGTCTATAAATCACTACCCGTAATCAACGACTGACAAGATGAAGATTGGAAATCTATTCAAAATAGCGCTCAAAGCGTTAAACAACAACAAGATGCGGTGCTTTCTGACGATGCTCGGCATCATCATCGGAGTGGCATCTGTGATCACGATGCTCGCCATCGGCCAAGGCTCCAAAGACAGCATCAAGAAGCAGATTTCAGAGATGGGAAGCAACATGATAATGATTTTTCCTGGCAACATGGAGCGCGGCGGCGTGCAACAGAGCAGCGACGACATGCAGTCGATGAAGCCCGTCGACTTCGAGAACATCCGCGACGAGGCAAAATTCGTTGCCGCGGTGTCGCCGATGGTAAGCAGCCAGGGACAGTTTATCTGCGGCGCCAACAACTACCCGTCGAAGGTGGAGGGCGTCAATGCCGACTATCTTGAAATCCGCAAGCTGAAGGTGAAGGACGGTATGGCGTTTTCCGACCTCGACATCAAGCGCGCCTCCAAGGTGTGCGTGGTGGGCAAGACGGTGGTCGACAAGCTGTTTCCCAACGGAGGCAACCCCATGGGCCGTGTAATCAGGTTCAACTCCATACCACTGACAATCATCGGTGTGCTGGAGTCGAAAGGCTACAACAGCATGGGTCAGGACCAGGACGACATTGTGCTTGCGCCCTACACCACCGTGATGAAGCGCATCCTCGCCATCGACTACATACAAGGCATTTTTGCCTCCGCCCTTACCGAGGCAGCCACCGACCAGGCTACCGACGAGATAGAGAAAATTCTCAACCGCAACCACAAAATCAAGAGCGAGGACGAAGAGGACTACGACATCCGCTCACAGCAGGAATTGAGCGAGATGCTCAACTCCACCGGCGACATGATGACGCTGCTGCTCGCCTGCGTGGCAGGCATCTCGCTTCTCGTGGGCGGCATCGGCATTATGAACATCATGCTCGTGTCGGTGACCGAACGCACGCGCGAGATTGGCCTGCGCATGAGCATCGGCGCGCGCGGACGCGACATCATGACGCAGTTTCTCATCGAGTCGATAATCATCAGCGTAGCCGGAGGCGTCATCGGCGTGGTGCTTGGCGCGGCAGCGTCGCTGTCGGTGAAATTTTTATTGAACTGGCCTGTGACAATTCAAATTTATTCTGTAGTTTTGTCATTCCTTGTGTGCACGGTCACCGGAGTGTTTTTCGGGTGGTATCCGGCGCGCAAGGCGGCGAATCTTGACCCTATAGAAGCATTGAGATATGAATAGCATACCCACCACAAAGCGCAGCACGATGCTCGGTCTGATGACACACGTCATCGTGCTTGTCATCGTGTTTATCCTTCCTGAGGTGATTTTCACCGCCGCCATGGGACAACGGGCTAAATTCGGGCCGCGCCGTTTCGACATCTACATCCACACGGTGATGTACATCATCACGTTCTACGTCAACTACTTCATCCTCATTGACCGTCTGCTGTTCAAGAAGCGCACGTGGCTCTATCTTGTCGTGGCGGCGCTGTTTGCGGCGCTGATGGTTGTGGCGAGCAGCTACTCCCACATAGTCATTGACAAGCTGCTTGGAGTTACGCCGCCGCCACACCGTCGCGGACACCACGGCGGAGGGCTGTTTATCGTCAGCATGATGACGCGCGACTACGTGATGCTTATTCTCACCATCGGCTTGAGCGTAGCGTTGAAGATGGGCTTGCGCTGGACAAGGATAGAGAAGCTCAACGAGCGGATAATCACCGAGCGCAAGGACATGGAGCTGCGCAACCTCAAAAACCAGCTCAACCCCCATTTTCTGTTCAACACGCTCAACAACATCTATGCGCTGACGGCGTTTGACACGGAGAAGGCTCAGAACGCCATACACCAGCTGAGCAAGCTGCTGCGCTACACGCTCTACGAAAGCGACGGCACGCAGGTGACGCTCGACAAGGAGCTGCAGTTCATCAGAAGCTACATCAACCTGATGGCGTTGCGTCTCAGCGACAACATCCGCCTTACGGTAAGCATCCCCGACGGCGGCACAAACAGCTTGGAAATCGCTCCGATGATGTTCATCTCACTGGTGGAAAACGCCTTCAAGCACGGAGTGAGCGCCGGCTCGGAATCGTTTATCGACATCCGCATCACGCTTGACGGCAACCGCATCTGCTGCCACGTTGAAAACAGCCTGTTTCCGAAGCAAAAGTCAGACAAAAGCGGCTCGGGCATCGGACTTGCCAACCTGCAGCGCCAACTGGAGCTGCTCTACCCCGAAAGCCACGACTACAGCGCCGCCGCCATCGGCGACCGCTACGTGGCAGAGCTATCGATAACACTTAACGCAACAAAAGACTAATAGACAAACGCTTATGGACATTACTTTGAAATGCTGCGTCGTCGACGACGAACCGCTCGCACGCGGGCTGATATGCTCGTTTGTTGAAAAGACACCGTTTCTGTCGCTTGAGGCATCGTTCGCATCCGCCTCGGAGGCAATAAAATGCGTACTGGAGAAGAAGGTAGACCTGCTTTTTCTCGACATTCAGATGCCGGAGCTCAACGGCATAGAGTTTGCGAAAATCATTCCTCCGGAATGCCGCATCATCTTTGTCACCGCCTTCGAGAAATATGCGCTCGACGGATTCCGCAACAATGCCATTGACTACTTGCTGAAGCCCGTAAACTATCCGGAGTTTCTCACCGCCGCCAACCGCGCGCTGCAGTGGGCTGAGCTTAAGGCCCGAGCGGAGGCCGCGCCACAGGCACAACCGGTTGCCGACAACCAGCACATCATCGTCAAGAGCGAATACAAACTCATCCAAATCGACGTGTCTAAGATTCTCTACATCGAGGGACTCAAAGACTATGTGAAAATCTACACCGAGGACTCCCCCACCTGCATCCTTTCGCTGATGAACATGAAGACCATCGAGCAGCATCTGCCTGCCGACCGCTTCATCCGCGTGCACCGCTCGTTTATCGTGCAAATGTCGAAAATCAACGTCATCGAGCGCAACCGCATCGTGTTCGGCAAGAAGTATATCCCGATTTCCGACACCTACAAGAAGGCGTTTTCCGACTATCTGGCGCGCCACACCGTCACGGCTGAACGCAACCAGCCCTCCGACGACAACGATTGAAATCCAACTGAACAACACCCATATTGGCAAAAAAATGGTGCTTTTTTTGCCAATATCGACAGCTGTTTGTAAATTTGCACATAAACGACTCACGTGGTTGCAACTTATCATATTATGTTCAATCCACGTTTTGTGAAAAATATGTATGACCTAACAAAAACAACTTCACAACAAATGAGAAAATTTACAAACATTTTCAGGATCAAGAGAAAGAACAACATCTCTCTCATTCTCTCCGCATTGTGCCTGCTGATGGCAGCGAGCTGCCTGTCGGCGCATGAAAGCAATGCTGTGGAGTCTTCATTGCAAGGCCACATCGTCGACATCGAGCACCAAACCGTCTACCCCGGAGAAATCAAGATAGCCGACGGAAAGATAGCCGACATTGTGCGCCTTTCCGATGTCGACGCTTCTGCGCCGTACTATCTGCCTGGCTTCATCGACGGACACATCCACATTGAGAGTTCAATGCTCACCCCAGAGAATTTCGCACGCCTCGCCGTGGCTCACGGCACAGTTGGCGTTGTGGCCGACCCTCACGAAATCACCAACGTGCTTGGAGAGACAGGAATCAACTTCATGATCGACAATGCAGCCTCAAGCCGTCTGAAATTCCACTTCGGGCTGCCCTCGTGCGTCCCGTCGTCGCATCTTGAAACGGCAGGCGCCGTGATCGACGCGGTAGCGACCGAGCGTCTGATTCAGAATCCCGACATTCATTTTCTTGCTGAGATGATGAATTACCCCGGTGTCATATACGAAAACGCCGAGGTGATGGCGAAACTCGCCGCCGCACGGAAACACAACAAGCCCATCGACGGGCATGCCCCGGGTCTGACAGGAGCGAACCTCGACAAGTATATCGCCGCAGGCATTTCCACCGACCACGAATGCTCCACCCTCGAGGAGGCGCGCGAGAGAGTGGACAAGGGAATGATGGTTATAGTCAGGGAAGGCAGTTCAGCCCGCAACTTCGACGCGCTTGCACAAGTGATTGCGTATGCACCTGAAAAAGTGATGCTCTGCTCTGACGACAAGCATCCCGACGACCTGATTGCCGGACACATCGACGGAATGGTGCGTCAAGGGTTGGCGAAAGGCATCCCTGTGTGGAATCTGCTGACAGCGGCATGCGTGAATCCCGTGAAGCATTATGGTATTGACTGCGGTCTGATGCACAAAGGCGACAATGCCGACTTCATCGCCGTTGACAATCTTGAAGCGCTTAACGTTGTGGCCACCTACATCGACGGCCGAAAGGTTTACGACCGCACGCTTGGCGTCGACAATGCAGCTCTTGCCACAGGCATCAGCGCTCCAGCCGCGACACCCAACAATTTCAAAGCAGCAAAAATCACCGAATCCGACATCGCAGTCGACCTGACCGGGTTTGAGAAAGTCAAGGTAATCGAAGCGTTCGACGGCGAACTGCTCACAAAGACAAAAATAGTCCCCGTTGCTGAGCTTTCCTCACCCAAGATACAGAAAATCGTTGTCTACAACCGCTATGGCAACGGCAGACCTCAGACGGCATTCATCGAAGGCTTCAACATAGGCAAAGGCGCCATCGGAGCGACCATCGCACACGACAGCCACAACATTGTAGCCATCGGAGCGTCAGACGAATCGATTGTAGCCGCGATAAACGCGCTGATCGAAGCAAAGGGCGGTGTGGTAGTTGTCAACGGCAAGAATACGGATTTGATGCCACTGCCGATTGCCGGACTGATGTCGGACAAGCCGGGAGAAGATATTGCCAATGATTACATGTCGCTTATTGTCAAATCGCACGCACTTGGCTGCACATTCCGGTCGCCGTTCATCACAATGTCGTTTATGGCTCTTCCTGTGATACCCGAGCTTAAACTGACCGACAAAGGTCTGGTTGACGTAACCGCTTTTGATTTCACTCCCCTGCAGAGCAAATAGCATGGGAACCACCCTATAGACATCGGGGCGGCGCCGTAATCTGTTTTACAGCGCCGCCCCGTTTTTTTTTATGATGCCGGCATTACCGCCGCGTTTTCCTACAGGTTTTTCAGCGTTGATATTCGCTCGAGCGGATTTTCCGCGCCGAAGACGTAGTTGCCCGCCACGAGGATGTCGGCGCCGGCGTCTTTCAGCAGCCGTCCGGTTTCCTCGTTCACCCCGCCGTCGACCTCAATCAGCGCCTTTGAGCCGCGCAGCGAAATCAGGTCGCGCAGCTCGTGCACTTTCTTCACCGAGTTCTGGATGAATTTCTGGCCTCCGAAGCCAGGGTTAACCGACATGATCAGAGCCAGGTCGATGTCGTCGATAATGTCGGCGAGCATAGACACCGGAGTTGCAGGATTGATGGTCACACCGGCTTTCATTCCAGCCTCCTTTATCTGCTGCACCACGCGCGACAGATGCGTGCAAGCCTCGAGATGCACGTTCATATAGGTTGCGCCGAGGTCCTTCACTTCCTTGATAAACTTCTGCGGCTCCACAATCATCAGATGCACGTCGAGCGGCTTGTCGCAGATGTTTTTGAGGTTTTTCAACACAGGGAATCCGAAAGAGATGTTTGGCACGAAAACGCCATCCATAATGTCGAGGTGGAGCAATTCCGCCTCGCTTCGGTTGATCATCTCCACGTCTTTCTGCAAGTTGCAGAAGTCGGCAGAGAGCAGTGATGGTGATACTATCATATCTGTTTCTATTTTTTCTTTTTAAGCAAGTTATAGGCAATAAACACAACGATTACCGCAAGCAGCGCATAGCCGCCGTATGAGAGGTATGAATTGTAGTGCTCAATCTGCGCCAGCAGGTCGGCAGGCGCAACAAACGTAGAGAGCCATGCTCCGAGAGCTGCAAGCACCGCGTTCCACGCCCCCGCTCCGAGGGCTGTGAACACAACGAATTTTCCGATGTTCATCCCCGCCAAACCGGCAGGAATCGAGATGAGCTGGCGCACAGCAGGAATCAGTCGCCCAACGAACGTCGACACCGCCCCGTGCTTGTCGAAATAGGCTTCGGCATTCGCCACTTTAGCCTCGTCGATCAGGCAGATGTGGCCGAAACGGCTGTTTGCGAACCGGTAGACGATTGGCCTTCCGAGCCACACCGCCAGATAGTAGTTGACCAACGCGCCGATGAGCGCGCCCATCGTTGCCAATGCCACAACCACGTAGATGTTTATATGCCCTTGCGCCACGGCGAAGTAGGCAGCCGGAGGCACAACGATTTCAGAAGGGAAAGGGATAAACGAGCTTTCAACCGCCATAAGCGCCACAATGAGCAGATAAGCCGTAAACGGGTCGCTTATCATCGCAACAAACCAATTGTATATTTCTACAACCATAAATCAATATTTTCTGTTAATTATTCCGCAAAATTAATACTCTAATTTCATTCAACTCCTATCTCGCGGAACATTTCGGCATATTTCTCCGCTTTTTTCTCCACGGCGAGCGGATAAGCGCGCGACGACGACACCATGCGGTAGTGCCGGCAGAGGTTGCCACGATGCGTGAATTCAACATATTCGCCCGTCTTCGGCACCGCCGTGCCGTTGATTGCGGCTATTATCGCCGACGACTTCTCGCCAGCCGTCACCACCGTGCGGCAGTCAGGCAGACGGTCGAGAAACCCGTCAAGGTCGATTGGCTCCACCACTTCGAGGAATTTGTCGGAAGCGTTGTCTTTCTGACGCACCACACGCACCGCCGCGTCAAACATCGCGATTCCCCTCTCGGCGGCGAAACGGCGTATCGCCTGCTCGTCGTAGCCCACGGGACGCACAAAATGGTTCTTGTCGCCGAAAAACACTATGCCCATTATGCGCCACATGTCGTTGGTGCGGTTTGGGTAATAGAAGCGCATCGACCACCGCCGTTCGGGCGGCGGGAACGAGCCGAGCATCAGCACTTTGGCGTTGCCGGGCATAAACGGTTCGAACGGATGGTTCTCAATGCGTCTTTTTTCCATTCGCCAATATTTTTTTGTAAGCAACCATCATCGCTACGGTGACCGTCGCACTGACAATAGCCACAACTGCCGACTGGCTTCCAGCCTCGCCCATTGCGGCTACGTCGATTGAGTTGTTGCCCATCCACATAAACGCCACGACAGCTGAATTGTTGAGCGCATGGCCTATGACAGGCACCCACAGCGAACCGCTCCACAGATAGGCGTAGCCGAAGAAGGCACCCAGCACAAGACGTGGCACAAAGCCGAAAAACTGGAAGTGGAGCGTGCTGAACACGAAAGCGGCAGTCCACACCGCCAAGTGTCGGCGCCGCATGCCGTCGCAGCAGATGCGCTGCAGCGCGCCTCGGAAAAACATCTCCTCGCCAAGTCCGGTCAGCAGTCCGACGCACACCACCGAAGCAATCAAATCCCACACCGACGAGCCGCTGAGCAGCGTGTCGGTGGCCTCCTGCGCGGCGTTCTCCTGCGCGCGCATCCATTGCTCCACCGGCTTCATCGCCTCGGGCAGCGACAGCGACGCGTTCCACGCCACAAGCCAGTTCATCGCCGGCGTCATCGCCAACGAAATCAGCACAATGCCTGCCACCGCCATTGCCGACGGCGCCTTGTCGAGCCGCAGGAAGCGCAGCGGGGTTCCGCCACCGCAGAGAGTGCCCACCGCCACGGCGGGGAGCATGAACATAATCAGATTCTGCAACGTCGTGGCAAGCCGCATCTGCGTCAGCGCGTCGAGCGCGTCGATGCGAGCGAGCATCTGCGACAGCAATGCCACCAGAAACAGTCCGACCAGCAGACCAGAAGCGAGCACCACGACAGCCCTCGAGGCAGAGAAACGATTGTTTGTATCGCCAAGCATCATATTCTTATTCTATCATCTTTAAAAATTCATCCTCGCCGATAATCGGAATGCCGAGCGAGCGCGCTTTCTCCAGCTTCGCCGGACCCATATTCGCACCGGCAAACACGAAGTCGGTCTTCTTTGAAATCGAGCCGGAGTTTTTGCCCCCGTTGCGCTCAATCATCGCCTTGTACTCGTCGCGCGAGTGATGCTCGAACACACCGCTTATCACGATTGTCTTTCCGGCGAGCTTGTCGGTTTTCTCCATCGCCTCCTTCGCCACGCCCATCTGCAGCCCGGCAGCGCGCAGACGCTCCACGATTGCGGCATTCTGCGGGTTCTTGAAGAAAGCCACCACGCTCTCGGCAATCACCTGCCCCACGTCGTCGATAGCCACAAGGTCGTCGACCGTGGCGAGCATCAGCGCGTCGATAGAGCCGAAAGCGAACGCCAGTTTCTTAGCCATTGTCTCGCCCACATTCGGAATCGAGAGCGCAAACACCACCCGTTCGAACGGCACTTGCTTCGACGCCTCGATGCCGCGGAGTATGCGCCGCGCTGTGAGCTCGCCGCAACGTCCCACGATTGTCAGTTTGTCGTCGGTAAGGTCGTAGATGTCGGCCACATTCTTCACCAGCCCCACCGCAAACAGCTGTTCGGCAGTTTCCTCTCCGATTCCGTCGATGTTCATCATCCGCCGTCCCACGAAATGCTCTATGCGCCCCGTGATCTGTGGACGGCATCCGTCGCGGTTCGGGCACACCCATGCCGCCTCGCCCTCGTTGCGCACCAGCGGCGTGCCGCAGACCGGGCAATTCTTCACGAACTGCAGCGGCAGGCTTCCGGGTTGGCGTCGCGAGAGTTCGACCCCCACGATTTTAGGTATGATTTCGCCGCCCTTCTCCACATATACGTAGTCGCCGTCGTGGATGTCGAGCTGGCGTATGATGTCCTCGTTGTGGAGCGAGGCGCGCTTCACGATTGTGCCTGACAGCAGCACCGGCTCAAGGTTGGCGACAGGCGTTATCGTGCCGAGGCGTCCGGTTTCGAACGACACCGACTTAAGCCGAGTCAACTCTCTCTCCGCCTGGAATTTATAGGCGATAGCCCACCGTGGCGACTTCGCCGTGCTTCCGAGCAAACGCTGCTGCTGAAGGTTGTTGACCTTGAACACCAGCCCGTCGGTAGCCACCTCGAGCTGCTTGCGCGCCTCCGCCCAATGGTCGATAAACCGTTTCGCTTCGGTGACGTCGCGCAGCAGCTCTGTAGCGTCCGACACCTTGAAGCCCCACTTTCTCAAAGCCTGAAGCGACTCATAGTGAGTGGTGTATGGCAGGTTGTCGCCCAGCAGGAAGTAGAAATAAGCGTCCAGTCCGCGGCGCGCCACCTCCGCCGGGTTAAGCGTCTTCAGCGTACCCGCAGCAGCGTTGCGCGGATTTGCGAGCAGCGGTTCCTCATTGAAAGCTCTCTCCTTGTTGAGCGCGTCAAACGATTTCCACGGCATCACAATCTCGCCCCTCACCTCAAACTTGTCGGGCCAACCGCCGCCGGCAAGCGTCAGCGGCACGCTCCGTATCGTCTTCACATTGACCGTCACGTCGTCGCCATGCACGCCGTCGCCTCGCGTCACGGCACGCACCAGCCGGCCGTGCTCATACGTTATTGAAATCGACGTACCGTCAAACTTCATCTCCCCTACAATCTCGAGCGAGCCACCGCCCAGCTGCTGCTTTGCGCGCCGCAGGAAGTCTTCAACCTCCTCGATTGAGTAAGTGTTTGAGAGCGACAGCATCGGCCTCTCGTGCGCCACCTGCTTGAAGCCCGGCGTCAGGTCGCTTCCCACGCGTTGCGACGGCGACAGCGGGTCGAAAAGCTCCTTATGCTCCGCCTCCAGATCCTGCAGGCGGCGCATCATGTCGTCATATTCTTTATCGCTGACAGTAGGCTTGTTAAGCACGTAGTAGTTGTAGTTGTGCTTGTTGAGTTCCTCCCTCAGCCAGTTTATTTCCGATTCAAACAAATCCATATTTCCAATTATTTTGCCACGAATTTAGTGAAATTTCCCGTAATTGCAGATTCATGACGGCTAATTTCTAACCGCGCGAGCCAAAATTTTCCCAATACGGGCGGAGCGCATTGCGAATAAACGCGGCGACATCGGCAAACGGCTCTTCTTCAGCCTTTGTGATTTTACGCATAAAAGCAGCCCATCTCATTTCCATATTTCCGCTTTGGGCAAAATCATCACGAAAGAACATTGCGTCTGCATCATAAGCCGTATGCCTGTTCTGAAACGTTTTTATGATTGCCTCTTGCAGAACAGATGAATCAAATTTGCCATCTTTAAGAATCCTGTACAAGTCGTAATAATCTTTCATCCGGCTGTTCTGGTCAGCCAAATCAATAACCGCATGCATCTTTTCCGCTATGACTGACTCAATTGAATACGACAGTATGCTTACGCTTGGCAATTGCTCCAACAACGTTGGATAATCCAAGACTATAGGCGCCGGTGTCACCACATCGCCAAACCCCACATCCATTGTCAGCACTTGCGAAATAGAGTCCATTCTTACCGGTATGCTCAATCGCACGCCATGATAATCCCTAAACTCTGCGATATTCTGCGCAGAAATCCGCTCCACATCAAACGCCACAGCATCGTCACTGCATTCAGCCGAACAAATTTCCCTGAATATTGAAACCATTGCAACACAATCATTGCTAATGTCACACCCAAGTAAATCTATGTCCAAAGTAGGACGTGCGGCAAAGCGCTCATAAGCATACATCAACACTCCACCCTTCAGATAGAAATTGCCCCGGAAACGCGTCTTTGACAATCGATATAGCAAACGTTCTTGAAAATATCGCGTCAAGATTGTTTGATAAAACACATTTTCCTTTTTTGCCACATTCAGCAATTTTGCACGAATAGATTTCCCGGAATTTTTATTTTCGTAGCCACTCATAATTTAACCTGCAAATATTTTTCAAGGATTCCACCCACACGCAATCTGCGCGCATAATCCATAAGTTTTCCTATGTTCCTGTCCTGACGTTCAAGATAATTATTCAAGATTTCGGCACACACATCAATTCCTATTTTGTTGCGAAATTTAACAGCGTCACACACACTGCGCTCCACATCGTAGACACTGACCCGGAAACCTTCAACCACCATATCGGCAACACCAACCGCCAAAACTGGCTCGGAGCAATAATGAATCTGCATCTGCGGAAATTCGGGCAAATTAATCTTACGTCCCCTTTCTACCGCAACATAGAAAGCCTGCGGCAAAGAGGTGGTGAGTTTATGAATGCTCCAAGCCGACCAAAGGCACAGGATTCCATTCGGCACAACAGCGTCTACGTCAACCATACCGGCAGACAGTTGGTCGACAGTAGCATAAACTCCCCGGCGCACCTTTACGAGCTCCCCCATACGAACACGCTCCAACATTTTGTAGTAAGCCGTACGCCCGTTTTTTTTGACATCACTTGCCTTTATGTATGAATTCTCCATATTTCCTTTGATTTCCGTACAAAGATACTACAAATATTTATAACTGCTGTTGTTTTGTACAGATTTTTCATACAAAGCACTGGGGATTTTATGATAAAAAAACAGGCAATTCCCCGCTCTGCGAAATTCTGAAGCAGAACGGCGACGCAGTGACCACGCTCGCCGACCGCCGCTTCTTCGCGAAGGAGGCCGTCGGCGTGTTGAGCGCATACGACAGCGCCATCTTCAACTATTTCGACGTCGAGAGCGACAGCGACTTCCGCGTTGCCATCCTCAAGCACAACAACGCCTGCGACATCGTCCTTTGCGGTCGTCGTCCCTCTTCCCTCATTTGGCGATGCCGAGTTTTATTTTTTACTTTCTTTATCTTCTCTTTCTATTTTTTGCACGAAAGGCGGAGCCCGAGGACGTCGAAGCGGCCGACTGGAGTATTGTAGTTACGGTCCGACACACGACAGCCCCTCGCATCGCCATAGCAGATGCCACCACGGTTCACACGGCTGGAACCCGACGACGGTCCCTGGGGGTCGCTCTGTGAGGACAACTGATAGCCATCATACCAGTCGCTACACCACTCCCAGACGTTGCCGTTCATATCGTAGATGCCAAGTTCATTGGCTTGCTTCGTGGCTACAGTATGCGCCCTGTTTCCGCTATTGTTGTCATCGTACCACGCCACCAAGCCGATGTCGTTGCCTCCGGCATACTTGCAGCCTCGGCTCTTACGCCCGCCCCGTGCGGCGTATTCCCACTCCGCCTCCGTGGGCAGGCGGAACTGCTTTCCCGTCAATTGGTTCAACTTTTGAATAAACACCTGGCAGTCGTTCCACGACACCCGTTCAACAGGCAGATTGTCTCCCTTAGAATCGGATGGATTGCTACCCATCACGGCTTCCCACAACGCCTGCGTCACTTCGGTCTGCCCGATGTAGTAGTCGCTGAGCGTTACCTGATGTGCCGGATTTTCATCGACTTCCGCATCGCCAACCTGCTCAGAGGTCGCGCCCATCGTAAACGTGCCGCCCTCAACAGGCACCATCGTGAACTTGACACCGTTGACCGTGAATGTCTGGGAGCCTTCAACAGCAACCAACTGCGGTGCAGACTCTACGCTCAAAAACTTGGCACACACAATACCAACCACAGCCGCCACCGCTACACAAGCTGCAATTATCCACCATTTTTTAGTTGATTTTTTCCCTTCTCCAATCACTTCAGTTTTCGATTCAACCGTCGGCTCTGCTGCAGGTTGCGACACTGGCTTCTCAACGACAGATGGCTCGTTGCCATACAACTCCTTGACGAAATCGCGGACCGAGAGCGTGCGGTCCTTGCGCGAATAAGCCATAGCATGCACCACTGCCGGACGAACCTCTTCAGGAAGGCATACCGACCAATCATTCAACGAGAACTCCAAATCTATCGCTTCGGGAGAAGTCTTGCCGGTCAGCATGTTGGCGAATGTGGCAGCGAGGGCGTACACATCCGACTGCGGCGAGAACTGCTTCAACCCTACATACTGCTCCGCCGGAGAGAAGCCTGCGCTGTATGCCAACGTCCGAACGGTGGTCGTGGCATTGCCCCGACGGTCATAGTGCTTGGCAAGACCAAAATCAATAAGCACAGGCTCACCGTTGGAACGGAACATAATGTTGCCAGGCTTGATGTCGAGATGCGTGATGCGGTTGCTGTGCAGAAACGCCACGGCGTCTGCCACAGGTTTCAGAATTTTCTTTGCTGCACCAACAGAAAGCGCACCTTGCTTTTTCACATAATCCGCAAGACTTCCGCCATCAAGAAACTCCATCACATAGCATGCCGTACCGTTAGCCTCAAACACCTCGTCGACCGGCACTATGTTGCGGCATTGTCCGCACAGACTGTTCAGCCGCCGCGCCTCAGAGATGAAATCCTTCAAGCCATCGGCAGCCTCCCCCTTTGTGGCAGCCGTGCTGACCTTTCCAGAAGCATCGCGCAGACATCCGTCCATGAAAAATTCCTTCATAGCAAACTCCACGCGCACAGGTATCCGCCCCACCTGCTCCATCGCTGAAACCTTGTAGGTGATTCCGAAGCCGCCCTTGCCGAGCACCGCCTCCACTCTATATTCACGTTTACCGCTCCGCAGCACAGAGCCTACCGGCAGCACGTCATCCCATTGTTCCATTTCATCCACTACTTGAAAACCGCCACAAACTTACAAAAATCCGAGCATACGAAAAAGCACACACACCAACCAATCATCAAAAATATGCTGAAAAACATTTTTTTGGGAAAATAATGTTGATTTTTAGGAGTGTATGTTGATTGATTTGCGTATCTTTGCAAATCGAATGCCAGGAAGGCGTTCGACAGGTTTGTTTAATTATATTGACAAAACATTAATGGCTGACAACAAGAGAATTAAAACGGCTCTCGTCTCCGTATTCCACAAAGACGGGTTGGATGAACTTTTAAGTTTGTTACACAATCACGGAGTGAAATTTCTTTCCACGGGAGGGACAAAATCATTTATCGACGGTCTGGGATACGAATGCGAAGCGGTTGAAGACCTTACCGGCTACCCTTCGATTCTCGGCGGACGCGTCAAGACACTCCACCCCAAGGTGTTTGGCGGCATTCTCAACCGCCGCGACAATGCCGGCGACCAAGAGCAAATCAAGCAATACGAAATACCGGAGATCGACCTTGTAATTGTCGACCTCTATCCTTTTGAAGAGACAGTGGCATCTGGAGCGTCAGAAGCCGACATCATAGAGAAAATCGACATAGGCGGCATCTCGCTTATCCGCGCCGCCGCCAAGAACTACAACGACGTGGTGATCGTGGCGTCGAAGCATCAGTACGCGCCCCTCTGCGAGATTCTGAAGCAGAACGGCGACGCAGTGACCACGCTCGCCGACCGCCGCTTCTTCGCGAAGGAGGCCTTCGGCGTTTCGAGCGCATACGACAGCGCCATCTTCAACTATTTCGACGCCGAGAGCGACAGCGACTTCCGCGTTGCCATCAACGGCTCGCGCCATCTGCGCTACGGCGAGAATCCACATCAGGCGGGCAAGTTCTTCGGCGACTTCGACAAGATGTTTGAGCAGCTTCACGGCAAGGAGATTTCCTACAACAACCTTCTCGACATCGACGCGGCCGTGAACCTTATCGGCGACTTCGACGAGACCACGTTTGCCATCCTGAAGCACAACAATGCCTGCGGCATCGCTTCTCGCCCAACCATCCTCGAGGCATGGAAAGACGCTCTTGCTGGCGACCCCGTGTCGGCGTTCGGCGGAGTGCTCATCGCCAACCGCGAGATTGACGCCGCTACAGCCGAGGAGATGCACAAAATCTTCTTCGAGGTTTGCATCGCACCGTCGTACACCAAAGATGCACTCGCCATTCTCGAGCAGAAGAAGAACCGCATCATCCTGCTTCAAAAGTCTACCGAGCTTCCGACACAGCAGTTCCGCTCCATTCTCAACGGCGTGCTCCGTCAGGACAAAGACCTCCGCAAAGAGACTACAGCCGACCTCAAGCAGGCCACGGAGAAAGCCATCACCGCCGAGCAGGCAGAAGATTTGCTCTTCGCCAACAAGGTGGTGAAGCACAGCAAGAGCAACGCCATCGTGCTCGCCAAAGGCAAGCAGCTATTTGCGAGCGGCATCGGTCAGACATCGCGTGTCGACGCCCTTCGCCAAGCCATCGAGAAGGCCAAGTCGTTCAACTTCGACCTTCACGGCGCGGTTATGGCATCCGACGCCTTCTTCCCGTTTGCCGACTGCGTTGAAATCGCCCACAACGAAGGCATCACAGCCGTGATTCAACCCGGCGGTTCAATCCGCGACAACGAGACCGTTGACTTCTGCAACAAGAACGGCATCGCCATGGTTATGACAGGCATCCGTCACTTCAAGCATTAAAACAACCGACAATAATAACAGCAAAATGGGAATATTCTCACTGACACAAGAAATAGCCGTTGACCTTGGAACGGCAAACACGATCATCATCCACAATGACAAGATCGTGGTCGACGAGCCTTCGTATGTGGCTCTCGACTCCAAAGGCAAGCTTGTTGCCGTAGGAGAAAAGGCTAAGATGATGCAAGGAAAGGAGCACCCGGGCATCCGCACCATCCGCCCGCTGCGCGACGGCGTTATCGCCGACTTCAACGCCGCCGAGCTGATGATCCGCGGACTTATCAAGATGGTAAGCTCGAAGCACCATTGGTTCTCTCCGTCGCTGCGCATCGTGGTGTGTATCCCTTCGGGCAGCACCGAGGTTGAAATCCGTGCAGTCCGCGACTCGAGCGAGCATGCCGGCGGCCGCGACGTTTATATGATTTACGAGCCGATGGCAGCAGCCCTCGGTATCGGTCTCGACGTCGAGGCACCTGAAGGCAATATGATTGTCGACATAGGCGGCGGCACAACTGAGATTGCGGTAATCTCTCTTGGCGGCATCGTCACCAACAAGAGCATCCGTGTGGCAGGCGACGTGCTTACCGAGGACATCCAGGAGCACATGCGCCGCGCGCACAGCATGAAGGTTGGCGAGCGCATGGCCGAGCTGATAAAAATCAACGTTGGCTCGACGCTCACCGAGATGGACAACCCGCCGGAAGACTACATCGTGCACGGTCCGAACCAGATGACCGCCCTTCCGATGGAAGTGCCGGTGTCGTATCAGGAAATCTCCCACTGCATCGAGAAATCGATACTCAAAATCGAGGCAGCTATTCTGAGCGCATTGGAGAGCACACCACCCGAACTTTATGCCGACATTGTCAGAAACGGCATCTATATCTCGGGCGGCGGCGCGCTTCTCCGAGGTCTCGACAAGCGTCTGTCGGAGAAAATCGGCATCAAATTCATTGTAGCCGACGATCCTCTGCACGCAGTGGCGAAGGGCACAGGCATCGCGTTGAAGAACCGCGACAAGTTCTCGTTTCTCATCCGATAGCGTTCACCCATCGGCATAAAAATTCACCAAGAAGGCGTCAACCATTTTGTTTGCGCCTTCTTGTATGTATAAACAAGGTATATTGACCGCAAACTGGTGAATTCACCGCAACCGACTGACTGTGAATAATATTATTAGTTTTTTTGTGCGACATTCGTCGTGGATTGTGTTTGTGCTGCTTGTTGTGGCAAGCTGCTGGATGCTGTTTCAGAAGAACCCATACCAGCAGCATGTGTTTCTGACATCCGCCAACCGGGCGTCGGCCGTAGTCTACAAGGGCGCCGGCGAGGTCACATCATACTTCAACCTGCGTTCAATCAACTCCGACCTTCAGGAGCGCAACGCCACGCTTGAGATGGAGGTGATCAACCTGAAACGCCAAATCGGCGAATACAAGACGCTGCTGCAGCCCAGCGGCATCGCCCTACCCGACTCCGTGGCACAAAACTACGAATATCACTTTGCCAACGTGATCAACAACAGCGTCACCCACCCGAAGAATTTCATCACCATCGACAAGGGCCGCCTCGACGGCATCGCCCCCGAGATGGGCGTCGTTGACCAGAACGGAGTGGTTGGCATCGTGAGCAACGTCAGCGACCATGCCTCGCGCGTGCTGTCGCTGCTCAACTCCGACATGCGTCTGTCGTGCAAGGTGAAGAACACCGACTATTTCGGCAGTCTGGTGTGGCACGGCACCGACCCCTACCACGCCACGCTCGAGGAGATGCCCAAGCACGTGAAGTTCCACCGCGGCGACACCATCGTCACGAGCGGCTACTCGGCGGTGTTTCCGCCGGGTCTTATCGTCGGCGTGATAGAGAGCAACCAGCAGGCCACCGACAATAATTTCTTCTCTTTGAAGATACGTCTCACCACCGACTTCACCCGCCTCGGCACCGTGCGCGCCATCAAGAGCAAGATGGCAGGCGAGCTGAAGCGACTTGAACAGGAAGGAGGAACCGGCAATGAATAAAAGCATCTTCCAGACACTGGCGTTGTTTGTGCTGCTTGCCATCGTGCAGGTGCTCGTGTGCAACAACATCAGCATCCTCAATTTCGCCACTCCATTTGTGTTTATCTACGTCATCGTGCGCCTTCCGCTCACGCTCCACCGCAACTGGGTGATGATTATCGGCTTCCTTGCCGGTCTGATTATCGACATCTTCGGCGACACCGCCGGCATGAATGCCCTTGCATGCACCATTCTCGGCGCAGTCCGCGAGACGGTTGTGAAGCTCTACGTGACCCACGACGACGAGATTGCCGACCCCGTGCCTTCGGCGAAGACCCTCGGACCTGGCGCCTACATCAAGTATCTGCTGACGATGACGTTTGTCTACTGTCTTTCGGTGACCTTCATCGAGGCTTTCACGCTTCATGATTTTCTGCTATCTTTGTACCGCGTTGTAGGATGCACCGCACTGACATTCGTCATTCTGCTCGGCATCGACGCGCTTGTCAACGCCAAGAAATGAGAGAGTACGAACTGGAGAAACGCCGATTTGTCATCGCCGGACTGATAATTGTCATTTCGGTGCTTTACATTGTGCGCCTGTTCAATCTACAGGTGGCCGACGAGACATTCAAGAAAAACGCCGACTCCAACGCCTTTCTGCGCAAGACCATCTATCCCTCGCGCGGTATGATCTACGACCGCAAGGGGCGTCTCATCGTGTTCAACCAGCCGGCATACGACGTCATGGTCATCCCCAAGGAGATACACGACCTCGACTCGCTCGACCTGTGCAGCACGCTGCAAATCACGCTACCCGAGCTTCGCAAGAAGTTTGAGGAGATGCGCGACACTCGGCGCAACCCCGGCTACTCCTCGTTTACCCAACAGGTGCTTATCCGCCATCTGTCGCTCGAGGACTATGGCCGCCTTCAGGAGAAGCTCTACCGCTTCCCCGGATTCTTCATTCAGAAAAAGACACTCCGCAAATACAACAGCACCAGCGGCGCCAACATCCTCGGCAACATCCGCGAGGTGAACCAGAACGATATCGACAACGACCCCTACTACCGCGCCGGCGACTACACCGGCGACCTCGGCATCGAGAAGAGCTACGAGACGTATCTGCGCGGCAAGAAGGGGCAGGAAATACTTATCCGCGACGCCCACGGACGCATCCAGGGACGCTTTGAGAACGGAGCGAGGGACGTGGCTCCCGTGTCGGGCAAAGACCTGACACTCAGCATCGACTACAACCTTCAGGAGTATGGCGAGAAGCTGATGCAGGGCAAAATAGGTGCAATCGTTGCCATCGAGCCGGCAACGGGCGAGATTCTCGCCCTCGTGTCGAGTCCCGGCTACGACCCCTCACTGCTCATCGGGCGCGACCGCGGCAAGAACTACCGCGAGCTTGTCAACAACCGCTACAAGCCGCTGTTTGACCGCGCCATAATGGCAGCCTACCCTCCCGGCTCCCAGTTTAAGCCCACCCAGGGACTGATATTCCTGCAGGAAGGCATGGTTGGTCTCGGCACGATGTTTCCCTGCCACCGCGGCTACATCAACGGGCGTCTGAAAGTGGGCTGCCACGGCCACGAGTCGCCCATCTCGCTGAAGCCCGCCATCCGCACGTCGTGCAACGCATATTTCTGCTGGGGCTTCAAGACGATGATCGACAAGCGTTCGAAATACGGCACCCCCGCCAAGGCGTTCGAGATTTGGAAGAACTACCTTGTGGAAATGGGCTTCGGCTACAAACTCGGCGTCGACCTTCCGGGCGAGAGCCGCGGATTCATACCCAACAGCAAGTTCTACAACAAAGTGTACGGCGAGAACCGCTGGAGCGCCAACACGGTCATCTCGGTGGCAATCGGACAGGGCGAGATACTCGCCACTCCGCTTCAGATAGCCAACCTGTCGGCAACGATAGCCAACCGCGGCTGGTACTACACGCCCCACGTTGTAAGACGCATCAGCGGCACCAAGCTGCCCGCGCAGTACACCACACGCCACACTCCGCACATCAACAAAAACTACTATCAGGACATTGCCGAGGGCATGCGCATGGCAGTGGTGGGCGGCACGTGCCGCCAGGCGCAGTTTGGCGACATCGAGGTGTGTGGCAAGACGGGCACGGCGCAGAACCCCCACGGACGCGACCACTCGGCGTTTATGGGCTTCGCCCCGATGAACAATCCCAAGATAGCCATCTGCGTCTATGTGGAGAATGCCGGCTTCGGCGCCACCTTCGGAGTGCCTATCGGCGGACTGATGATGGAGAAATACCTGACGGGGCAGATTTCGCCCCACCGGCAGTATATCGAAGACCGCATGCTGGAGTCGAACACGATTATCTACAGCGGCGTTAAGAAACATTGACATAAAAAAAGGACACAACAATATGCTGAAAACAGACATTAACGAAAGGAAATGGGAACTTGTGAGCAGCGAATATCTGTTCCGTCGTCCGTGGCTGACGGCACGCCGCGACGTGGTGCGTCTGCCCAACGGCACCGAGATACCCGAATTTTATGTGCTTGAATATCCCGACTGGGTCAACATCATCGCTGTGACCGCCGACGGGGAGTTTGTGATGATACGCCAGTACCGCCACGGCATCGACCAGACACGCTATGAGCTTGTGGCAGGCTGCGTAGACCCCGGCGAGGACCCACTGACGGCAGCCAAGCGCGAGCTTTATGAGGAGACGGGATTCGGCGGCGGCGAATGGCGCAAAATCTCGGTGATTTCGGGCAATCCCAGCACCACCACCAACTGGACCCACTGCTACGTGGCAGAAGGCGTGGAGCGCGTAGGCAGCCAGCATCTTGAGACGTCGGAAGACATCAGCGTGCATCTTCTCAGCGCCGACGAGGTGCGCTGGCTTCTTGACCACGACGAAATCAAGCAGGCGATGATGGTGGCTCCCCTGTGGAAATATTTCATTGAGAAAAAATTGGTATAGTCTGCCGTTTTTTGACTACCTTTACAGAATTCAATCGACAACAGAGAACTATGACAAACAAGACAGTCTTAAGCGATTTATACAAGCAAGTGGCAGGCGTAGAGCCAGCCGGAATCACCGAACTTCCGTCGTCGGGCTCCAACCGCCGCTATTTTCGCCTCACGGGCGAACGCACGATGATAGGCGTGATAGGCACATGCATCGAAGAGAACGAGGCGTTTCTCTACATGGCAAAGCATTTCGCGTCGAAGAATCTGCCCGTTCCGGAGGTTTATGCCCACAGCGACGACCGAATGGCATACGTGCAGCAGGACCTTGGCGACACGCTGCTTTTCAACGCCATCGAGAAAGGGCGCAAGACCACGGTGTTCAGCGAGGAGGAGAAAGCCCTATTGTCGAAGACTATCCGCCAGCTTCCCGACATTCAGTTTGCCGGCGCCGACGGTCTTGACTTCTCGAAATGCTACCCTTCGTCGGAGTTCAACGCCCGCTCGATAATGTGGGACTTGAACTATTTCAAATACTGCTTTCTCAAAGCCACCGGCATGGAGTTTCAGGAAGACCTTCTCGAGGACGACTTCCAACGCCTTGCCGACGTGTTGCTGCGCAGCTCCTCGGCAACGTTCATGTATCGCGACTTCCAGTCGCGCAACGTGATGATCAATGACGGCAAGCCGTGGTTTATCGACTTTCAGGGCGGCCGCAAGGGACCGGTGTTCTACGATGTGGCATCGTTTCTATGGCAGGCCAAGGCCAACCTTCCCGACAGCCTCCGCGGCGAGCTGCTGGAGGAATATATCGACGCCCTGCGCAAATACACTCCCGTAGACCGCGACTATTTCTACGCCCAGCTGCGCCACTTCGTGCTGTTCCGCACGCTTCAGGTGCTCGGCGCCTACGGATTCCGCGGCTATTTCGAGAAGAAGCCCCACTTCATCCAGAGCGTGCCGTTTGCCATCGCCAATCTCCGGCATCTTCTTGCCAACCCCTATCCGGAGTATCCCTACCTCTGCAAGGTGCTCAAAGAGCTTGTTGGCCTGAAGCAGTTTACCGACGACCTGCAGAAGCACACGCTCACGGTGCGCGTGATGAGTTTCGCCTACAAGAAAGGCATCCCCAACGACCCGTCGGGCAACGGCGGCGGCTACGTGTTTGACTGCCGCGCCGTCAACAACCCCGGCAAGTATGAGCGCTACAAACCGTTTACGGGCCTCGACGACCAGGTGATAAAGTTTCTTGAGGACGACGGCGAGATACTCGAGTTTCTCGACCACGCCTATGCCCTTGTCGACGCCACGGTGAAACGCTACAAGGAGCGCGGATTCACGAATCTGATGGTTTGCTTCGGATGTACCGGCGGACAGCACCGTTCGGTCTACAGCGCGCAGCACATGGCAGAGCATATCAACAAAAAATTCAACGTCAAGGTGGAGCTCGTGCACCGCGAGCAAAACATCGAGCAGACGTTCAACGCAAAAATTTTCTAAGGATAAGAGGATGAAAGCACTGATTTTCGCAGCCGGCCTCGGCACGCGTCTGCGCCCGCTGACCGACAACCGCCCGAAGGCACTTGTCGAGGTGGCAGGACGGCCGATGCTCGAGCACGTGATACGCCATCTGATTTCATACGGCTTCACCGACATTGTGGTCAACATCCATCACTTCGGGCAGCAGATTGTCGACTTTCTGCGCGACAACGGCAACTTCGGGGTCAACATCCAGGTGAGCGACGAGCGCGGCGAGCTGCTCGACACCGGTGGAGGCATCCTGAAGGCGCGGCCTCTGCTCGACGACGGCGAGCCTTTCCTCGTGCATAACGCCGACATCATGACCGACCTCAATCTTGCCGACTTCTACAACTATCACCTCCACCATTCCGCCGATGCCTCGGTGCTCGTAGCCGAGCGCACCACGTCGCGCTACTTCGTGTTTGACTCCAGCCGGCGTCTGCAGGGCTGGGAGAACGTCACCACCGGCGAGACGCGTCCGGAAGGGTTTGTGCCCTCTGCCTGTCAGCTCCAACTGGCTTTCGGAGGAGTGCATGTGATTTCGCCGACGGTGTTTGACGCCCTTGCCGGCTACACCGACGCGCATAAATTCTCGATTACGCCGTTCTATGTCGACATGTGCCGCCGTCTGAAAATAATGGGCTACATCCCCGACACGGCATACCGCTGGTTTGACATCGGCTCGCCAGAGAAGCGGGCGCAAGCCGAGGCGGCAATCACCGGCTCACGACAATAAACGCGGCAGCGGCACCCGTCAAGGATGCCGCTGCTTTTTTGTCAATCTTCCGTCACACGCATCCGAGGATGCGCTGCAGGGTTTCAATCTGATAGTTCCAAAGGTCCTTCGCCTCCTCCACATCGTCGGGCTCGGCGAAGTCGGTCACCATGAGCATCGTCCCGTCGGTCAGCTCAGACTGCGAGATTCTCAGCTCGAAGTATGATTTGTCGTTCTCCTCCGTCCAATGGTAGCGCACGAATTTGTCAGTGCGTATGGCAACAATCTGCACCGTCTGCTCCACACCGTTCCAATCCAGCACCACTTCCTTTCCCGTCTGCCTTGCGTTGTCGGCAAACCATTCCTTAAGTCCGTATGCAGTAGATATATACGACCACAGCATCGCCACTGGAGTGTTGCGCATGTCATACTCAATATGAAATTTCTCTTTGGTCATTGTCTGCGAGTTTAGTTTACGGGTGCTAAATAAGCACAAAGTTTACAATCTGCCAAAAGTTTATATAAAAATTTTATTGTCCGCATGCATTATATAGGGTGACAAATTGTCAGCGTTGTCGGATTGGCACGGGATATGCAAGGAAACTGATGTCGCAAAGGCGCAGACCAAAGCGGCGCAAAAAAGGAACAAAAAATAAAAAGATATTGATTATGGCAATTAAACCTTTGGCTGACAGAGTTCTCATCGAACCGGCAGCCGCAGAAGAAAAGACAATCGGCGGAATCATCATCCCCGACACAGCAAAAGAAAAACCGTTGCAGGGCAAAGTAGTAGCTACAGGCAATGGCACAAAGGATGAAGAAATGGTTGTAAAAGAAGGCGACACGGTGCTTTACGGCAAGTATGCCGGCACTGAGCTGGAATACGACGGCAAGAAGTATCTGGTGATGCGCCAGAGTGACATTTTGGCAATCCTCGGATAATCAATTTATCAACAATCAAAAAAAACGAAAAAATCATGGCTAAAGAAATCAAATTCGATATCAAGGCTCGCGAAGAGCTGAAGAAAGGCGTTGACGAATTGGCAAACGCCGTAAAGGTAACCCTCGGCCCGAAAGGCCGCAACGTGATTGTCGACAAGAAGTTTGGCGCACCCCACATCACAAAGGACGGTGTGACCGTTGCAAAGGCAGTGGAGCTTGAGGATGAGTTCCAGAACATGGGCGCACAGCTTGTAAAGGAGGTTGCGTCGAAGACCGGTGACGACGCAGGCGACGGCACAACAACCGCTACCGTGCTCGCACAGGCTATCATCAACGTTGGCTTGAAGAACGTTGCCGCAGGCGCAAACCCAATCGACCTCAAGCGCGGCATCGACAAGGCTGTAGCCAAGGTTGTTGAAGGCATCAAGGCTCAGGCTCAGGAAGTTGACGACGATTTGGCGAAGATTGAGAATGTGGCTCGCGTTTCAGCCAACAACGACGCTGAAATCGGCAAGCTCATCGCCGACGCTATGGGCAAGGTGAAGAAAGAGGGCGTGATCACCATCGAGGAGGCTAAAGGCACCGACACGACAGTGAAGGTTGTTGAAGGCATGCAGTTCGACCGCGGTTATATCTCTCCTTACTTCGTGACCAACACCGAGAAGATGGAGTGTGAGATGGACAACCCATACATCCTGCTCTACGACAAGAAAATCAGCGCGTTGAAAGATATGCTCCCAGTGCTCGAGGCAGTGGCACAGAGCGGACGTCCGCTGCTCATCATCGCAGAGGACGTAGACAGCGAGGCATTGGCAACATTGGTTGTCAACCGTCTGCGCGGCTCTCTGAAGATTTGCGCAGTGAAGGCTCCGGGCTTCGGCGACCGCCGCAAAGAGATGCTCGAAGACATTGCAATCCTTACCCACGGCGTTGTAATCTCTGAGGACAAGGGCTTGAAGCTCGACATGGCTACCGTAGACGAGCTCGGCTCGGCTGAGAAAGTGACTGTCGACAAGGAGAACACCACTATCGTCAACGGCAACGGCGACAAGGAGCTTATCGCCGAGCGTGTGGCACAGATCAAGGCTCAGATTGAGAAGACCACAAGCGACTACGACCGCGAGAAACTTCAGGAGCGTCTTGCCAAGTTGGCAGGCGGCGTGGCAGTGCTCTACGTCGGCGCGCCATCAGAGGTTGAGATGAAGGAGAAGAAAGACCGCGTAGACGACGCGTTGAGCGCAACACGCGCGGCTGTGGCTGAAGGCATCGTTCCTGGCGGTGGCGTGGCATATATGCGCTGCGTTGCGGCTCTTGAGAACTTCCACGGCGACAACGACGATGAGAACACCGGTATCCAGATTGTGAAACGTGCCATCGAGGAGCCGTTGCGCCAGATTGTTGCCAACGCAGGTCTGGAAGGCGCCATCATCGTTCAAAACGTCAAGGACGGCAAGGGCGACTATGGCTACAACGCACGCAGCGGCAAATATGAGAACTTCTTCGAGAGCGGAGTCATCGACCCGGCTAAGGTGACGCGTGTGGCTCTTGAGAACGCAGCGTCGATTGCAGGTATGTTCCTGACAACCGAATGCGTAATCGCCGAGAAGAAAGAAGAAAATCCGGCTCCGGCAATGCCTGCCGGCGGCATGGGTGGAATGGGCGGCATGATGTAAGCCTTTTCCCCGTATAAATAAGAAAGCATCCTGACCAAATCGGTCAGGATGCTTTCTTTGTGCGCTTGACGCTTGTGTCAGTCGAAAATTTTGTCCCAGTCTTTCCACACGGGCTCGTAGCCGAGGGCGCGGATTTCGCTGGTGACGGCTTTCGGCGAGCGCTCGTCGCTGACGTGAAACTGCTCGAGCGAGTCGGGCTCTGCGGCGTAGCCTCCCGGGTCGGTCTTGCTTCCGGCACTCATCGATGTGACACCGAGCTTCATCATGTTTGCGCGGAACTGCGGGTTCTCGCGCGTAGAGTATGAGATGTCGACGTCGTGGTCGAAGATTCGGAATGCAAACGTGAGCTGCGCCAGCTCCTTGTCGGTCATCGTCACGTTTGGCTGGAATCCGCTTTCCGACGGGCGCATCCGCGGGAAGTTGACGGAGTAGCGCGTCTGCCAGTAGTGCTTCTGCAGGTAGCGCAGGTGGTGGGCCATCATTGTCACGTCGGTGCGCCAGTCCTCAAGGCCGATGAGCACACCCATTCCGATTTTATGCACACCCGCCTGTCCCATGCGGTCGTAGCCGTTGAGCCTCCATTCGAAGATAGACTTCATGCCCTTTGGATGGTACACGTTGTAGCGCGCCTTGTGGTAGGTTTCCTGGAAGCATACCACACCGTTGAGTCCCGACTTCGTGAGCCGGTAGTAGTCGTCGGCCTTCAGCGGCTGCACTTCGATTGAGAGGTTGTTGAAGAACGGGCGGGCTATGTGGAGAGCGTTCTCCAGATAGTCGACTCCGGCAACCGCAGGCGCCTCCCCTGTCACGATGAGCAGGTTTTCAAACGGGCCGAGTTTCCGTATCGCCTTGCATTCCTCGAGAATCTGCGCGTCGTTGAGAGTGGTGCGCGTGAACGGGTTGTTGTGGTTGAAACCGCAGTATACGCAGAAGTTAGTGCAAGCGTTGCTCAGGTAGAGCGGGATGTACATGCTGATGGTTTTTCCGAATCGTTCCTGCGTGTATTTCTGCGACAGGCGCGCCATTTCCTCGAGATGCGGCACGGCAGCCGGCGAGATGAGCGCCATGAAGTCGTCGACGTCGAGGCGCTCCTTCGCGAGCGCCCTCACTACGTCGGCGTCTGTCTTAGAGGCAATTTTTTGGGTTGTCTCGTCCCAACTTATTTTCTCTAATACGTCTGAAAACATTTATCAATCTTTACAAATTTCGTCTGATATTTTTTGCGTTATGCGCATTGCGCAGAAGTTAGGTCCGCACATAGTGCAGAATTTGTCGTCCGTGCCGCGGCTCTCCACGTAGTACTGCTTTGCGCGGGCGGGGTCGAGCGACAGGTTGAACTGGTCTTTCCATCTGAATTCGAAGCGCGCCTTGCTCATGGCGTTGTCGCGCACGTCGGCACCCGGCAGCCCTTTTGCCAAGTCGGCGGCGTGGGCAGCGATTTTGTAGGCAATCACTCCGTTGCGCACGTCTTCCCTGTCGGGGAGTGCGAGGTGTTCCTTCGGTGTGACGTAGCAAATCATCGCCGTTCCGAGCCATGCAATCTGAGCGGCACCGATTGCCGATGTTATGTGGTCGTAGGCAGGCGCGATGTCGGTTGTGAGCGGGCCGAGGGTGTAGAACGGCGCGCCGTGGCAAGCCTCCACCTGTTTGTCCATATTCTCCTTGATTTTCTGCATCGGCACGTGTCCCGGGCCTTCGATTATCACCTGCACGTTGTGTTTCCACGCCTTTTCTGTCAGTTCGCCGAGCACGTCAAGCTCGAGAAACTGCGCGCGGTCGTTGGCGTCGTGGATAGAGCCAGGGCGCATACCGTCGCCGAGCGACAGCGCCACGTCGTATTTCGCCACGAGGTCGCAGATTTCGTCGAAGTGGGTGTAGAGGAAGCTCTCCTCGTTGTGGATTACGCACCATTCCGTCATGATGCTTCCACCGCGCGACACGCATCCAGTCAGACGGCTGCCCACGAGTTTGGCATGCTCGCGCAGCACACCGGCATGGATTGTGAAGTAGTCCACTCCCTGCTCGCATTGCTCCACGAGCGTGTCGCGGTAGATTTCCCACGTCAGCTTAGCCACGTTTCCGTTCACCTTCTCAAGCGCCTGATAGATGGGCACCGTTCCCATCGGCACGGGGCAGTTGCGCACAATCCATTCACGCGTTTCGTGGATGTGTTTTCCTGTCGAGAGGTCCATCAGCGTGTCGCCGCCCCAATAGCAGCTCCATATCGCCTTGTCGACCTCCTCCTTGATTCCCGAAGAGAGCGCGGAGTTGCCGATGTTTGTGTTCAGCTTCACGCTGAACGCCTTTCCGATGATCATCGGTTCAGCCTCCGGGTGGTTGATGTTGGCAGGGATAATAGCCCGTCCCGCCGCCACTTCCTGACGCACGAACTCCGGAGTGATGTAGGTTTCGATTCCCAGTTGCTTGTTGTTAAGGTTCTCGCGTATAGCCACATACTCCATCTCGGCAGTCACCACACCGGCTTTTGCGTAAGCCATCTGCGTGATTTGCTTGCCCGGCAACGCCATGCGCGGGTTGTGGCGCACGGGGAATCGGATATCGTCGAGCGAGGCATCGGCGAGCCGCTGGCGTCCGTATTCGGAAGAGATGCCGTCCTGCAGAGCCGTGTCGGCGCGCTGCTCAATCCATTTCTCTCTCAGCCGTGGGATGCCCTTGTTGATGTCCACCTCCACGTTGGGGTCGGTGTAGACGCCGCTTGTGTCGTTGACCACGACAGGGGCGTTTTCGGTCATCACCTTCTCGCCGTTGACGATTTTCACCGTCGGAGTCAGCTTGATGCGGCGCATACCCACCTTAATCGGGTAAATCGAGCCGTCGACATAGATTTTTTCGGAATTCGGATAAGAATTTACGTTGATATCTGTAAGTTCCATATTAATAAGTTTTTTGTTGATTATTATTCATCAAGAAATGCAGTCAGAGGGCTGCTTGCCTCAGCGTGGTCCGACTGGTTTCCGAGTCCGGCAAGGTAGGCAGTGCGTCCAGCCTCCGTGGCGAGGCGGAAAGCGCGCGCCATAGCCACCGGGTCGCCAGCCACCGCGATAGCCGTGTTGACGAGCACCGCGTCGGCACCCATCTCCATCGCCTCGGCAGCATGCGACGGCGCTCCGAGTCCGGCGTCGACCACCACCGGCACGTTTGTCTGGTCGATTATTATTCGGAGCATCTCGCGCGTTGTCAGTCCCTTGTTGGTTCCGATAGGCGCTCCGAGAGGCATCACTGCCGCCGTGCCCACGTCTTCCAGCCGTTTGCAAAGCACAGGGTCGGCTTGGATGTAAGGCAGCACCACGAAGCCGAGTTTGGCGAGTTTTTCGGTGGCCTTCAGCGTTTCTACCGGGTCGGGGAGCAGATATTTAGGGTCAGGGTGGATTTCGAGCTTTATGAAGTTTGTGCCGAAGCAGTCGCGCGACAGCTGAGCCGCCAGCACCGCCTCGTCGGCGTTGCGCACACCCGATGTGTTGGGCAGGAACTGCACGTGCTCGCGGTTTATGTGTTTGAGCATGTCGTCAGAAGCGGCATCGCTCGTGTCGAGGCGTTTCATCGCCACGGTAATCATTTCAGAGCCCGACTCCAGGATAGCGTCGAGCATAGCATCGTTTGAGGAGAACTTACCAGTTCCGACAAACAGACGGGAAGAAAACTCTCTTCCACCGATAGTCAATTTGTCCATTTTTTTTATTCGTTATATTGTCGTTCTACAATTTTTTCAAGTATGCTGATCATGTCGGCGGTGTGCTTCGCCATGTTGTCGGCGTTTATCAGCTCGCCCGACACGGCAATGCCTCTCACACCGGTTGCCATCACGTCCTCGATGTCGGCGATCGTGATGCCGCCTATTGCCACCACCGGCAGGTTGATGCTCGCGTCCTTCATCCGCGCAATGATGTCGCGGTAGCCGTCAAGCCCGAGCACGGGGCTCAGTTTCTGCTTCGTGGCGGTGAAGCGCAGGGGTCCGAGTCCGATGTAGTCGATGTCGAGATGGCGCAGCGCCTGCACGTCGTCAAACGTGTTTGCGGTTGCACCGATAATGAAGTCGCCTCCGAGGATTTCACGCGCCTCGTCGGGGTGCATGTCGTTTTTTCCAAGATGCACGCCGTCGAGCTGCAGCTCCTTGGCGATGTCGACGTGGTCGTCGACCACGAGGATGCAGTCGTCGACGTCGGCGCAGATTTCCTTTGCGCGCTTTGCCGTGGCGACAATCTCATCGCGAGTGGCGTCCTTCATGCGCAGTTGCACCCACCGGCATCCGCCGTCGACGGCTTGCCTTATCTCCTCCTCTATTGTCATCCGGGAGGATGGATGTGTTATGAATTGCAGCATATTCTTATATTATTTTGTTACGTTGTTCTACAATAAGCTCCACGCGGCGGCAGAACTCCTCTGCGCCTACGCCGAACAGATACCCCAGGAAGGCGCATCCTCCGAAACCCACGTCGGCGAGCCACGGGATTTTGCCGGCGGTCACGCCTCCGAGCGCCATCACCCTCGCGTCGACGTGTCCGCGCAGCTGCTCCTCGCTGAAATGCGAGGCGTAGCCCTGCTTGCTGATGCTGTCGAACACGGGGCTAAGAAACACGTAGTCGAGCTCTCTACTTTCAGCCACCTCCTCCAGCGAGTGGCAGCTGCGGCTCACGGCGCCCTTCCATCCTTCCGGCACCCTCGGCGACCTCTTGTTGAGATGCACCCCTCCGATGCCCTTTTCGGCAGCCACGTCGGGGAAATAGTGCATCGCCAGCCGGTCGGCAATGCCCGCCGGCAAGGTGTCGACATAGCCACGCATCTCCTCCTCTCCGCAGTGGGGCTTGCGCAGATGCACGGCGTCGAAACCGGCGTCTAACAGGTGTGTTATGCGCCAAGTCTCGTCGGGCAGCGTCAGCTCGGGCGTTATGGCAATGAGTTTGAACGCCATGGGTCTACCCTCCGTAGAAAGCCTTGATGACGAGCACCGTGTCGCCGTCGTGGAGCGCAGTGGCGTCATATTCGGTCTTCGGCACCATCTGTCCGTTGACCGCCACGGCGATGTTGACCGCCGAGATGCTTTTTTTGCCGAGCATACAGCTCACGGTGGCACCGTCGTCGAGAAGCAGGCTCTCATCGTTGAATTTTACAGTAATCATATCGTTTTCAGTTTGTTAGGGTTAAACAGATGGTTCACCGGACCGTGTCCACCGCCCACAGCGACATTGGCACCGGCGACGAGCGCGCTGTGCAGATAGTTTTTGGCGCAGCCCACGGCCTCGGCCAGCGGTAATCCCAGCGCGAGGAAAGAAGCGACAGCCGACGACAGGGTGCATCCCGTGCCGTGGGTGTTGACCGACACGACGCGCCGGCTGCTGTATTCGCGGAGCTCCCCGTCGGCAAACAGCACGTCGACAGCCACTTCGCCGCCAAGATGTCCGCCTTTGACGAGAGCCGCGCGGCATCCCTTCTCCACGATGCACCGTGCCGCCTCGCGCGCCGGCACGATGCCGTCGATGGCGATGCCCGTCAGATGCTCCGCCTCCATGAGGTTTGGCGTCAGCAGCGACGCGAACGGGAACAGTTTCTCCTTTATGGCTTCGACGGCGTCCTCCTCGATGAGCCGGCTTCCGCTTGTGGAAATCATCACAGGGTCGAGCACCACGTTTTGCGGACGCCAGTGGCAGAACCTGTCGGCAACCGCCTCCACGACGCTCCGCGAGTAGAGCATCCCGATTTTCACCGCGTCGGGGCGCAAGTCGGAGAACACGGCGTCAATCTGCCGCGCCACCATGTCGGGGTCGATGCCCTGCACGCCGTCGACGCCGAGCGTGTTTTGCGCCGTCACCGCCGTGACAGCCGAAGCCGCATAAACGCCGATAGCCGACATTGTCTTTATGTCGGCCTGTATGCCCGCTCCGCCCGAAGAGTCGGAGCCTGCGATTGTCAGAACTATTGGATATTTAGCCATACGCACTCTTTTTTTGCTTGACGAACAAAAGTGCCTATGAAAAAGGAGAATATTATGTCACACAATCCCTGCGCCGGCATTATCCGTATCAGGTTCGGAGGGTATAATCTCAGCCCTAAGGCACCCCTTTGTTCTTCCGATGCAAAGATAGTGCAAGGTGAGCGAAAAAGCAAGCCGAAGCAATGCTTTTTCTTTTCTAAGGTCCTTAAGGTCTTTAAGGTCCTTAATAAAAAAAAGCGCACCTAACCGGTGCGCTTTTTTTGGTGTATGAGGGAATTTGTTATTTGGTCACTCTTTCAAGCCATTTCACCATGCCGAGCATCACGCCCATAGAGACGGCACACACGACGAGGAACACACCCCAGCATTCCCAGATAGGCCATTTGTTGTACATCAACGGGCCAATCCAAAGGAACAGGTTTCCGAGGGCAGTAGCACCGAGCCACAGACCCTGGCAGAGACCCTGCAGGTTTTTCGGCGCCACCTTCGACACGAACGAGAGTCCGAGCGGCGAGATGAAAAGTTCGGCAACGGTGAGGAAGAAGTAGACCACGATGAGCACCCATGGTCCAGCCTTCATGCCCGCTTTTGCCACAGTGTCCATTTCCTTGAACGTCTCAGCCGACGGGTATCCCTGCTGCCAAGAGAAGATGGTGAGGAAGAGGAATGCGAGTCCGGCGATGCCCATACCGAATGCGATTTTCTTCGGTGTCGAGATTTCGCGTCCGCGGCGGGTGAAGTATCCGAAGAAGAGCATGATGAGCGGCGTGAGCACGATCACGAAGAACGGGTTGATTGCCTGCCATATCTCCGGCGCTATCTTGTCGGTCTGCACGAAGTCGCGTGCGAAGTAGGCGAGCGACTGTCCGTTCTGGTGGAACGAGAACCAGAAGAAGATAACTATTCCGAGCACTGCGAAGAGAGCATACATGCGCTGCTTGATTTCCTTTGCCATCGCTGCTTTCTCGTCGGCAGAGTAGTTTACGGTTTCCTTCTTCTCCTTCTTGCCCGGTGTCGGGAACACTTGACGGCAAGCGATGAAGATGACGAGCGAGATGAGCATTGCTGCCACCGACGCGATAAACGAGTAGTGGATACCGGTGTTGAACACGTCGAGATACTGCGTGCAGAAAGCCGACATGTCGGTGACTGTCTCGCCCATGTTGGCGTCTTTGGCGAGGGTTGCGAGGTTTGCCGTCTCGTTGGCCTTCATAGCCGCTCCGTCGATGAATTTATGGCAGAGCGCGGGGAGGTCGGCGTTGTAGAGCATGTGGTTTGCCTTGAGCCACCACTCGCGGAGCAGCGGCGCCACAAACGGAGCTACGAGTCCGCCGATGTTGATGAAGACGTAGAAGATTTGGAAGCCCGAGTCGCGGCGGCTTTTCGCCTCGCGCAGGGCGTCCTCGCCCTTGAGAGCTGCCTCAGCCTCGAAGTTGTCGTACATCTGACCGACGATAGCCTGCAGGTTGCCCTTGAACAAGCCGTTGCCGAAGGCAATGAGGAACAGCGCCACGCAGGTTACCGGCAGCAGCCATCCTATGTTGTCGGGAGTGGAGAGCACCGGCACGGAGAGAATCACGTAGCCGAGCGCCATCACGATGAGTCCCGCCATGATTGTCATTTTGTATTTCTGCGACTTGTCGGCGATGATGCCTCCCACGAGGCTGAGCACGTAGATGCCGCAGTAGAACACGGAGTAGATGATTGCGCTCACTTCGTCAGACAAGCCGAACTTTGAGCATAGGAACAGCACCAGCACGGCGTTCATGATGTAGTAGCCGAACCGTTCGCCCATGTTTGAGAGGGCGGCTGCGAGTAGTCCTTTTGGATGGTTTTTAAACATAAATGGAAGTTTTTTACGGTTTGTATATTTATTTGTTTTTGTTTTCTTTATATACATTAGCCACCGCCACCGCGAAAGCCGCCAGCGACAATGCCAGACACGCCCACACCGACCAGCTCAAGGTGGAGAGGATTGAGATTTTCTCCATTCCGGCGCCGAGGATGTCGCCCTGCGGATAGCTCGCTATCATGTAGACGAAATAGCCGAAAAACATCAGCGGCAGCGCGGCAAACGAGATCGAGAGCACGTGCGCTCCGCGGCTTTTCGTGACGAGGGTCGCGGCTGTGCCCGCCAAGCCGATAAACGGCATCAGAAAGGGCACCATCTCCAAGTATTTTCCGATTTTGAAGAATGTCGCCACATACTCCCATCCGTAGCTGAATCCGAACAGCGGGATGGAGAAGAGCGGCACGGCGGCATAGACCACCGCCACGGCGAGGGTCGCGCCTATGGCTGTCAGCACAAGCGGTTGTTTCAGTTGACTGTTCATTGCTGTTGTTGTTCTTTTGTTTTATAGGCGAGCGCATACATCTTTATCTGCTTCACCATGGCGAGCAGCCCGTTGCTGCGCGTCGGCGACAGGTGCTCGGTCAGCCCTATGCTGTCGATAAAGTAGAGGTTTGCGTCGAGGATGTCGGCAGGCGTCTGGTCGGAGAGCACGCGCACGAGCATCGATATTATGCCCTTCACGATAATCGCGTCGCTGTCGGCGGCGAAGTGGATTTTGCCGTCTCTGTACTCGGCGTTGAGCCACACGCGGCTCTGGCATCCTTCGATAATGTTGTCGGGCGTCTTGTGGCGCTCGTCGATAGGCGGAAGCGCGTTGCCCATCTCGATGATGTATGAATACTTGTCCATCCAGTCGCTGAAGCCACTGAACTCATCGATGATTTCGTCTTGAATTTCGTTTATCCGGTTATTCATAATCGCAAAAATACGCATTTTTTGAATAAACAATGCCGTTGCGCAAGGAAAAATGCACCTTTGCAATCAAAAAAATATGTGCGGTTGTCTCTTTTTTCCGAAAAGCGGCACTCCTCCACATGTAACTTTGCAGCAGAAAACAAAAAAAACACACATCCACCATGACTTACATCGAAATCATAAACCGATTCTGGAAGATTCATCAGTTCGACCATTTCTCGTCGGCTGAGATTGCCGTCTACTTCTATCTCCTCAACATGGCGAACCGCAACATGTGGGAAGACGAGATTGCCGTTGCCACCGCCGAGCTGTGCGCATCCATCGGCATGCGCCGCTCCACGATTATCCGCGCGCGTCAGAGCCTCAGGGAAAAAGGGCTGATCGAATGCCGCGAGGGTGTGCGCAACTCCCGCACGCCGGTCTACCGCATTGTCACATCCGCAACCACTAAGGCAACCACTAAGACTACCACTAAACCTACCACTAAGCCTACCACTAAGGAGACCTTATATAAAGATAAAGACATAGACAAAGAAAATATTTCTCTCTCTACGGAGGAAAAACCGATTGATGAAATCGAAAAAATTCTTGTTGCCGACCACAGATGGCAGACAGACGTGGTGAAGCTGACAGAAAAACACCGCGGCCCGGCGCAGACGGCGGAGCTGCTGCCATTCATCCATGAGTTTTTCGGATACCTGCGCTCCTGCGGCGTCAGGACCAAGACGGTTGACGACTGCCGCGCCCACTTCGTCAACAAGATGAACCGCGAATACATCAAGACTTTCAATAAACATAAGTGCAAAACCTTTAAACAAGACTTCTATGAGAATCAACGACCAATTGAAGCTCCAGCTGATGGGACGGATGCCTATGATGCCCCGTTTTAGGCTTCCCGTGAGCCAGGAGTATGCCGAGAGCTGCCTCGCAATGGCGGTGGCGGCGGAGGTGGAAAGCCGCGGACACAGCATCTCGCCCGACGGCGACTTCGAGCAGTGCGTAAGGCAGACAGCGGCATGGACGGTCAACGCCTCGCCGCGCCACAGCCTGCTGCTGGCGGGCAGATACGGCAACGGCAAGACCACGTTTCTGAGAGCCCTGCAGAGCCTCGTAAACGCCTTCGACCTAAGAGACCCCATGACGGGAAAGCGCATGAGGATGCCGCTCTACAACGCTGTGGCGCTCACCGAGATGCACCGCACGTCGGTCGCCGAATGGCACAACGTGGCGCGCGCACCGCTGCTCGCCATCGACGACCTGGGCACGGAGCCGCGCGAGGTGATGGAGTTCGGCAACATGACCGCCCCCATGCGCGACCTGCTCGAAATACGCTACGACCGCTCGCTGCCCACGCTCATCTC
>ULUH01046430.1_pt1 | contig 49202 bp, 66 predicted proteins | sample 1958241 | NCBI WGS metagenome assembly ULUH01 (sample SAMEA4835753, study PRJEB28245) | human gut metagenome | biome: gut microbiome; material: fecal sample | place: Denmark | collected 2008 | reverse complement strand
AGGCTGCCGGAAAGTGAACGGGTATGCTCCGGAATATGTAATCTTTCCACCAAACCTCGTACCAGCAGAAACTTGTATCTAAACAATCATGTGTAAACTTTGGTGATAAGAAAAGATCTGTATCATAATGGTTTGTTAACGTTAAAGTTAGCTCTTTAGTATCTTTATCATAAGAGATTTCTGTACTTACTTGTGCTGTAGTATGCGCACTAATGAAAAGTAAAGTCAGTATTAAGTATAATGTTCTCATAATCATTCCTTATTTAAATAATTGTACATATATTCGGCTTCCCATAAGTTAAAATATAGTCCTGCTTTGTAGATTTCATCATGTTTACGATACTGTCATCATAATTAGCTATCGTGGTAACTATTGGTTTGTAATTCGATTCGTACCACTATTTAGCCACAGATTTGGTTAATTCTGTATTCTGGTACCTGTCTGGCTGCTTTCCCGATAATGATAAATCTTTTAACGGAAATTCTTCTGTACATGAAAAGATGAATGTTAATAGACATATTCCAATTGATGGAATCCATTAAAAAAGGAAATTTTTTCATAGTTTTTTAAGGTTTAGGAGCTATTTTGCAAATATAGTATTTGTTTTTATAAAATGGGCTTGTATAATTTAGATTTTTTATGTATATAATAATAAATGATTGTAAGATCTATATGTATTGCATGATAAGTTGACTTCATTTTGAGGGCAATAACGTTTTATATACTGATGGGATATCTTTTTTCCGATTGTTTTGCACTGACAACAATATATGAAAGTGATGACAATTGCTTTTCAAGGAATGAAAAGGCTTTTCATGAAAACACGACAAGCGTGGAAATGGTTTCATCCGTAAGCTCGATAATATTTGCATTTTGTAAAGTAATTTCAATAAAGAGCCTTGTTGTAGCAGAAATCAAAAATACAAAAAGAAAATTAAAATCCCTTCAAAAAAGGACTGACTGGTAAGGTTGAATATCTATGCAAATTATAAAAAAAGATACTCCCGCTAATCACTATTAGCAGGAGTATCACAACACAAAAACTAAACTAGACTTATTGTTTTAAATGTTGTCATACTCTCTGATAATTAGCGTATTACGATTGCTTGTTTTACCCTGACTGGAATAAAACTGGAATGAATTTATATTAGGAAGTGTTGGTATTTTTCATTTTCTTTTATCGTAATCTTAAATTTATTATGTTTGTAAAAAATCAATTATAGTTAATTATGGAAAAGAAAGTTCAGGAGATAGTGCGCCGTGGGTTTGACAGTACTATAGAATCTTTAATAGGCCAGTTGGAACTGGTTGCTATGGATATTATAAAAGGTCGTGTTCATTTTGACAATGCTCCCGGAGTTGAAGCATTTCATGATACCAGAGCATATGAACTGCTTGTTGCCTCAAAGCTTACACAGGCTATATCCTTGCTTGAATTAGTCTCCAATGAAGACTGCCGCGGCCTTTTTGAATAGCTCGAAAACTTCGTGTGTCTTGGTTACTGTCTCCAATTTGGTGTTTATGGATTTGAAAAACTTATCCATATTGTTTCTGTCGTCATCTTTCAGGCTCAAGTATAATTGCTCCAACTGCGATTGAAACTGGATAAGTTCTCCATGAAAGCCACCTCTTTCTCTTAGTTTATGAAGTTTGTCTTGAGGAAAATATTCATGTGAATATCCAGTCCCCTTTATATATCCACCATCTTTCAGTCCTTGAATAACAGTTCTGAATTGGTGAGGACTGATTTTTAGATTCGGAATATCTTCGTATTCTAAGATTACGCTTTCGCTATTTACAGTACCCTTTAGTAGCGCATTGATAACCTTGTCACGCTCATCGGATGTTATAAAATCGGGATACCTACTATTATCTTCTTCAGGTTTTCCTCTTAGTCTTATCATATCGAAGTGTATTATATGTTCAAGAAAAAAGTATTATCAAAAACCGCTATCAATAGCATAGTTTATCAGTTTAGATACCTCATCAATGACAAGAAGGCCAGTGATGAGGAATTAAGCTGGCAATTAAGTAACATGCTTTCCAATCTTGGTGTCAAAGTAGATTATATACCCGAACCACCGCCATGGAAAAAGAAAAAGTAATAAGTCATATCATTGTGGTAAATCTTTAATTTCATTTTCTACAGCAAATCTTATACCTAATTTTATAATTGATTGTACGTCATCTGATGCTCCTTTAATTATGATGTTTTTAAAAAAACATTCAGATCCTAATTCGATATAAAGTCTTCCGAAAATTTGTTTTGCACAAAATGTTGCCATTGATTTTATACTTGACATGTCAATAGCAATTATATTCTTTGATGGTTCATTTTTCTTGATTTCGTTGTATATTTTTTCTCCTGTTTTTTTATCACTTATGATTGGAGAGTAGTCTTTTAAATCTATTGTATTCATTGAAAATTTATTTTTAAATCGTTAAACTCTTCAGATGTAAAGTCTTCTATATCAGAGAGTGTTTTAGGGGTAGATAATCGTAAGAACATGTAAATTATGGTTCCTTTCCAATATGAACACTCTCCTTTTGTAAATTTACCAAAATTGTTTAGATAGTATGCTCCTTCTGAAAAGATATATAATCTTCCTTTTGATAAATTTGTTATTTGATTTAAAATCCATAATCCACATCCCATGTGGTCTGTATCTTTTTTAGAAGTAACAAATTTCTCCATAGCTTTAGCGAGAATGTCATCCTTTGAGTATAATTTGTTTAGTACAGGCTTTAGAGTTGATATTATTCCATTTCCTGTATCTGCACATATTATCTCCGCATAATCATAGTTTCCGTTTGCTACAATAATGGATTTTGTATCTTCTACTGCATGCTCCCAAAAGTTTAATAATATTTCACTGAAACATTGCAATATCATTGATGAAACTTTGGCTTTGTCTATATTCTTATTTTCAGGAATATTCTTATAATATCCTTCTATTTTGGGAAGGAAGTCATCTTTAATCTTTTCTTTTGAGAATTTATCTTTTCTTAATAATGCTACTGGTGCTATAAAAAACTCTCCCTTAATTTTAAAGTCAAGTTCCTTGTAGCTTGCTTTTTTTTCTTTAATGTATGCTTGAAGTAAATCCCAAAAATAATATTCCATCAATTTGTCTTCAACTAAGTTATTAGTACTTAGTTTTGATTTGCAAATACAATTATGTTCAACAGCAAATTCAATTATTTTGTAGTTTAATAGAAGGCCAGTAAGGTCTATGTCTTCTATTTCAAGCATATTAAATACAACATCTGGCTCAAATTTGTTTTCCAAAGAAAATATTGCTTCAACGGCTTTAAGAAATTTGAAAATCTCCCCAATAGTACAAATCCTGGGTATTTTAATTTCTCTGCTCATTGTAGTATTCTTTTAATAGTTTTTTTATTTCTGCTTCTTTTCGTACGTCTCTGTTATTGTTGTCTACAATTCCTTTATAATAATCAGAGAATTCTATAAGTTTTTCAAATATATTTGAAGGTAAAATAAGTTCGTTGTCTATAATTTTATTTGTGAAGTTATTAATCTCTGCTATTCGTAACGGATTGGTATTCTCAAATTTTCTAATATTAGAATATAAATCCTTGATTATGCATAGCCTTTCTCTGTTGTACTCATCTTTTTTGTTTAGCTGATACATTAAAAAGGTTAAGATACATGTTAATACTACAGAATAGACTCCACCTATATAATCTCCAAAGAATGCCCACTGCTCTGGATTGTTACTTATGGAATGTCCCATAAAGTTTAATAGATAAACTACTATGGGAATTGCTGCTATTATACAATATATGTATTTCATGTTATTTTAGGTTAAGTTATGTGTTTGTTTATTGTAACTTTGTTATTAAGTTACTTATTGTAATACTCATATTTATACATGCAATGGATATGCTTACAATGGACCTGTAAATCTTTTTTAGCATTTTTCCCTTTGAGCCACCTTTATTGCTTTTAGAGGTTGTGTATCATTATAATGGATTCTTATTTCTATATTTGCTAATTTTGTCAAGTTTCCCATTAGTCATAATATCCTCAACCATTTTAGCGTGTTCAAGCGATGTTATCGCACCTGAGTTTAGTAATATGTTTGCTTCATTCAAAAGTTCTGTTTGCGTTTTCTTTTTATTAAAGAGCAACGTAATAACTAATCCAATTAATGGGCTCAGAATGACTGATAAAATAAAAGCCCCCCAAAAACCACAATTTCTATTTTTGCCAATGATTCCTACCAAAAATGATAGGCATAACCAAATAATAAATCCCATAATTATCCTATTTTTTGTTTGTTAATAATAAGTTCTGCTTCAAGTTCTTTTATTCTTGCCTGCAAATTTTTGATTGTGTCCTGCTGGAATGTGATGGTGTCGATGAGCTTGCCCATTCTGTCGCTTTCCTTGTCAGTTGGCTGTTCAGATGTCAGGAGTATTTCACCTTTGCCGCGCATCAGCCATTCGGCGGAAATATTAGGCATATTATTTAAAATGCCTGTTACAGATGCTAGACTCAATTCTCTTTCGCCATTCAATTGTCTATTTAGCGTATTTTGAGCTATACCACATTGGATAGCGAATGCCCTACCTGATAGTCCAGTATGGGCAATCAATTCTTTTATTCTTTCAATCATAGTTTACTTAGTTAAATGTTAATAATACCAAATGGTATAAATAAAAAGCTCTATTATTTGCATATTATACCAAATGGGATTATATTTGCATCATCAATCAATCAACAAACAAATATAAATAAAAAATATCACTAATCAAATATGACGCGAAAGAAAGATACTATGAAAATGAGATTATTAGCATTACATCCGACATAGAAATGGCGGAAAATATGACAGAAGAGGAATTGCAGAAATACTTCAATACGGATGATTCCAAAGAGGAGTTTATCGCTTTCCTGATTCAAGAAAAACAAGATGCAGAGAAACATCTTATGGATGAAGGAGAAAATGAATGGCAGACTGTCGATGCCGGATTCTCCAGTGAGGATGATTACCTGAGATATAAGTTTGGATAATTAATCACTAAATAAAAGTCAAAAATTATGATTCAAGTTGTTTCACCAAAATTCGATATCAATCAGAAAGTATGGTTGATATATGACGGTAAAGCCGTTGAAAGAAAGATTAGTAGCATTTCGATCGACATTAAAGCGAATAACAAACAGAGTAACATGTATTATCTCATTGATGCTGATGCTGACGTTAAAGAGAATATCTATTTAGGCCAACTTTTTAATGAAGCTGTTCTGTTCCCCTCCAAGGAAGATTTGCAAAAGTATGTCTTCGGTTAATTTGGCAATTTATCCCGGTGTGGCTTGACCGCCTATCCGGGAACACAGAGAAGAGTTCCTTGACATACTTAGGCTTCTGGCGGGTGAGAAATCATCCAGTTACTATGGATAATAGGCAGCCAGTTGAGTACATAGAATTATAGACAATTCGGTCCACTATGTGGATTTTATGATAGGATAGCCGGAATGGTTCAATGGTAGAACGGTGCAGAAACATACATATCTAATCTAAGGGCAATACGATGTACAAGTCGTGGTTCGAATCCACGTTCCGGCACAGTTAAATTTTACTACGATGAAAGCAATTATCGAAAAGGAGTATATCGTTGACAAAATGGTTGGTGATATCAAATGTGGAAACAAGGTTTTGACTGATTGTATTGGTATAGATAGAACAATCCTTAAGATAAGATTTCTATCTATCCCAATTTATAGTAAGGTACAGACATTTAACGAGCATCGAGCATCGCCAATACAGACTCGAACTTCAGGTTAGTGATGATTGGCTCTTTTTCTTCTTTAAGATGAAAAGCTGTTTGACCTCTTAAATCTTCAATGCAGATAATTGCATCAGTGTTGATGCACCAAGATTTTCCTTTGGTGTCTGATACGACAATAAAATTTTTCATGATTCTTAATTTTTAGTTTGCAATACAAAATTAAGAAATCCCTCCGAAAAGCGTGCAGCAGCGGATGGAATCTGCCGGAGGGAGCATCTTAAAATCATACAATTATGAATATCATGTCATTTATAATGTCCTGCCTGGTAACTCTTGGAGTTTCAGGATTGTTCTGGGGAGCGGTTGCTTCTTATGGTTCTGTGAATTGGGCTTGGGCTATAGCCTGCTTTGTCGCCCTTGTACTATGTGTTTGTTCTAACGTCATAACATGGAAGGAAATATGGAAAAAAAACCGATAGTTGAAACGCTCAGGAATATGCCTGTTTCCGGACAGGAAAGATTTCCTCTATCTCAGAAACGGTCTGTGGAGAATACGATGTATAACAGACTAGCAGAAGAAAGGGTTAAGGGCTTTCGATGGAGCATCAAGACCGATATGCAGTCTGGCGTTATAGTTGTAACTCGAGTTAGTTAATATGGTGTATACTCTTAATGGCAGACTTATGATAGTGGTCAGTTCAGATGTGTTGCTCGAGAATATATTGCTGGCGATGGAAGAAATTCCGCTAAGCAAGACTCAGGCAGCGCGTATTGTAGGCAGTGAAAGGAAACTTGAAACACTTGTTGATCGTGGAGATATTCGTGCAGATAAACCTACTGCACGGCAGAACGGTAAATGGTTCTGCAACGGTGGTGATGTATTAAGGCATTGTGCCAACCACAGGAGGAAGAGAAAGAAAAAGTGATGTACTTTTTTGTGTGTTCATACTTTTAATTGGATTTCATGAAGATAGCCTTCCGTGTCCGAGAGAGGACATGTCCGGGTGAGCTTACCGGAATGGGAACTATAGCCTGTGAAGGTTAGGTTTACTTAGTTAGTTGATTAGTGATGCAATGCAGATCACTTGTGAAAGTCGTCTGCATTTTACTGGGTGCTTAGTTCAGGGGAAGAACATCCTGCATTGCAGGAAGATCACGGGTTCAAGTCCCGTAGCATCCGCTTTGTTTCTTGTGTGAAGAGTGTGTAATATACCTGACCACTTGTGAAAGCCGTCAGGTAGCTTTTAAATGGTATCGTGGCGGAATTGGTAGACGCACGACGAGTACTGGAGCTTTACCCAGCCGGAAGGGTTACTCAAAGCAGAAAGCTCATGCAGGTTCGAATCCTGCCGATGCCACAACCCTTTTGAGAGAAATCCGCTATAAATCCGAGAGTAGGGCGAAGATAGCGCAGGTTTTCCCCGCGCGGCATCGGTAAGCCGTTGACTCTATCTGAAAGGTAATGCGAAATCGGAAAGGATTGGAATGAGTGATGTGCCCCGGAGAATACGCTTCGGGGCTTTTAAATTTAGAGCTATGGATGATATACTTACTGGTAAGGTCTGCCCTTATTGTGGCAAACCAACTGAATTTGTAGACAGTTCTGTAATATACGGACGATCATACGGCATGATTTATTTATGTCGTGATTGTAGGGCTTATGTCGGCGTACATAAAGGTACAGACCAAGCATTAGGGAGGTTGGCAAATGCCGAACTAAGGGAAGCTAAGAAAGAAGCCCATTTCTATTTTGACCAAATCGCCAAGACCAATCTTATAAACAAAATTTGGAAGAAGCATATTCCCAATACGTCGAATAGGAATAAGGCTTATTTGTGGCTATCCATTCAATTAGGGGTACCACATGAAGTTTGCCACATAGGAATGTTTGATGTGGATGATTGTAAACGTGTAGTTGAGTTGTGTAAACCTATTTGTGGAACAAACGTTAAGGCGTAAAAATGGCGAAGTATCGGATTGCAAAACTTGCCAATCTGAACTAATTTTACTGATGTAATAAACTAAAAGTCAAACTATTAATATTGAAAATATGGCTGAAAGAAAAGCTAAAACAGAAGCTCCTGAAAAAGAAAATCAGGAGACAAAAGTAGAGGAAGTGCAGCATCTACAGGATAAAAGAATGGATATTTACAACAGAAGTCGTGAATGTCCGAAAACAGCACTTCGGGAGATACAATCTGGTAGACTAAAAGGTAAGTCTGATATTAATCCTATGTGGCGCATAAAGAAACTAACAGAACTGTTTGGACCATGTGGCATAGGTTGGAAATATACTATAGACAAACAATGGACTGAAACTTGTTCTACTGGGGAAATTGCTGCTTTTGTGAATATATCACTCTATTATAAGTATGATGGACAATGGTCTGAAGCAATTATTGGGACTGGTGGTTCGTCTTTTGTATCAGCAGAAAAAAGCGGTCTTCATCTTTCTGATGAATGTTATAAGATGGCTCTTACTGATGCAATATCTGTTGCTTGTAAGGCTCTTGGAGTTGCTGCAGACGTATATTGGAATATGGATGCGACTAAGTATGATGGGCATAATCAGAGTGAGCATCAAGGTTCACAACAACCCAATGTATTTTCTGGAAAACAGCTTCAGGAAGCAATCGATGAAGTCCGTGCATGTAGAAGTCGAGCTGAAGTCAATGCTGTATGGAAAAAACATGCTGCCATGCAGAACAACCTTGAGTTCAAGAATGAGATTCAAATGATTTGTAAAAGGTTTCCAAAATGATAGAATTGGTTAAGTCAAGTGTGGTTTTCAATGAAGAGAACCACACTTATTTCCTGGGAGAAAAACAGCTCTCAGGAATTACGGGAATGATTAAGCGACAGTTGTTTCCGGACAAGTATAAAGATGTTCCTCAGTTTGTCCTTGATAGGGCGGCCGAGAGGGGTACAAAGGTTCACCATGAATGCCAGTTCGCTGATGTAACAGGATTCGAACCTGAATGTCAGGAGGCGATAAATTATCTGATGATACGGACTGGTGCTGGTTATGCAGCACTGGATAATGAATACACCGTATCTGATGAAGAGCATTTCGCATCCAACATCGACTGCGTGTGGGAAAAGGATGGTAAGATAGCTCTTGCTGACATCAAGACGACATATAAGGCAGATATAGATTATCTCGAGTGGCAGTTGTCTATCTATGCTTATCTTTTCGAATTACAGAATCCCGGTCTTAAAGTTGATTGCCTCTATGGAGTATGGCTGTATAACGAGAAGTATGAGCTTATCCCTCTGAAAAGAAAATCTGACGATGAGGTGAAGAGGCTTATGCAGTGCGAGGTTGAGGGTATAAGTTACCTTGAGACCGAAACCGCAATTGAACACAAGAAAGATGAAGTACAGCTATTGCCAAAGGATGTAATTGACAAATATCTTGAAGCTGTAGCGGAAGTTGAGAGAATACAGCCGTTCATTGATGGTTTCAAAGATTCGTTGAAACGTGCAATGGTTGAACACGATGTCAAGTCGTGGGACACAGGGATATTGAAGGCTACCGTAACACCAGCCGGAATAAAGAAGTCGTTCGACACTAAGAGGTTTCAATCGGATCATCCTGAATTGTATAAACAATACATCAAGGAAACTGAAACAGCAGCATCAATAAGAATAACATTAAGGAAGGAGGAATAAATGCTTAACAAAGTACAATTAATCGGAAATCTCGGAAAAGATCCGGATGTGAGAGCACTTGATGGTGGCTCCAAGGTCTGCCAGTTTACTCTGGCTACAACAGAAAAGGGGTATACATTGCAGAATGGTACTCAGGTTCCTGACAGGACTGAATGGCATAACATAGTCATGTGGAAAGGTCTTGCGGAAGTTGCTGAAAAATATCTGCATAAAGGTGACAAGATTTACGTTGAGGGAAAAATCAGAACACGTAGTTACGAGGACAATAACAAGGTAAAGCGATATGTGACTGATATTTTTGCTGATAATATGGAAATGCTCGTGGTAAAACAGCAACAGCCTCAGCAACCTGCTCCGCAACCACAACCGCAGCAGCAATATCAGCACTATCAGCAGTACAATCAACCACAGCAGTTCCCTCCAGCTTCAGGAGCAGATGATTTACCTTTCCCACCACCATATAGATAATCATGGATGCTACGATAATCAAGAAGGACGGAAAGGCGACCATGGACAAGGACTTCAATTTCATGTTGAGCCTTCTCCGTAATGGGGAATACACTCTTACAATAAAGAGAAAAACCAAGCCAAGGACGCTGGACCAGAACGCACTGATGTGGATGTGGTTCAGGTGTGTGGGGGGTGCCTTGCGGGAGTTCACCGGTGAGGCATACTGGAGTACAAAGGAAGGAGTGGAAACGATACATGACTTGTATTGCAAGAAGTTCCTGACAAAAATGGTCATAACTCCGAAAGGTGAGAGAATGGAACTTGCAAGAGGTACTAAGGGACTGAGTTCAATGGAGATGTCACATTTCCTGGATGCTGTAAAGGCTGATATAATGACAGAATACGGAATACAGCTACCATTACCGACAGACCAATATTATTCGGCATTTGCAGCCGAATACGAAAACAAATATTAATATGGCAATAATTAAAGATTACGAACCGGCAGAATTGAAATTCGTTCTTCCGGAAGCAGTTCGGGAACAATTTCCTCTGAAGCTGCAATTTGAGAAAGCACAAAGTGAAAAAGACATCCTGAAGGCTGTAAATGAGCACTTCAATGCGTTGTTTCCTGAAAATGAGATAACGCTTCGTTACATGGATGACGTGGAGAAATCAGACCTTCGTGGAAAATACTGCAAGCTTGTAGAGCAGGAACTTCCTGAGGCTGAAAATGCTTTGTTGAACGCTAAGGAAGAGGCAAAACGTATCAAGACGGATGCTGAGGAAAGGTTGAATTCATTGAGCAAGCAGATTAAGGATTACGCTGCAAAAGTACAGGAAGGAACAGAGGAAAAGCAACTTCCGGCTACAAAGACTTTCCGCATAGCATTGAATGGATATTTCCTGTATTATTCCATTCTCAACGGTGAGGTTGTACTTGCAAAAGCTGATAAAATTCCTTCCTATGACAAATCATCATTATGGGCTCAGGAAGATAAGAACAGAGTTGCAATGATGGAACTGTTCGGATTGGATTTCCCTGCTCCTGAAAAACCTTCAGATGAAGAGTTTGATAAGGAACACGACTTGATTCCTGATGATGAAAGTGATGTCATGGGAGAAGAAGAATTCAACGAAGCTGTAGGAGATGAGTAGATTACAGCATAAGCGTGGCCGCAAGTCCGATTATGTGCATTCTCTTAACAATCCATATTGGGAAAAGGTTGCAAGGAATGTCAGGTTAAGGGATGGACATAAATGCAGGATTTGCGGTGCACGCTATCCTTTGGAAGTGCACCACAAAACATATAAGGTGAACGGAATTTCAATCGTTGGGAAGGAACTTGAGCATCTTGATTGCCTTGTTACATTGTGCGCTTCCTGCCATGAAAAAGTTCATAAAGGAATAATCAGTATATGAAATTTCAATTAAGAGATTATCAGCAGAATGCCAGTAACGCCGCAATAGCTCATTACCGGCTGAAAGGAGGTAAGAATTATCTTATGATATTGCCTACTGGTGCAGGGAAAAGCCTCATTATTGCTGACATCGCAGCAAGACTCAATGAACCTTTACTGGTTTTTCAGCCTAATAAGGAAATTTTGGAACAGAACTTTGCAAAGCTCCAGACATACGGTATTATTGATGCTGGGTGCTATTCTGCTTCTGTTGGAAGAAAAGACATAAACAGGATAACATTCGCAACGATCGGTAGCGTATACAATCATATGTCGATTTCAGGCATTTCAAATATGTGCTTATTGATGAATGTCACTTGGTAAATGCCAAGGAGGGTATGTATGCTGACTTCTTCGCTGATGCGGAAAGGCGTGTTATAGGTCTTACGGCTACTCCGTACAGATTGTGCAATACGATGAATGGAGCCATGCTGAAGTTTCTTACACGTACACGGCCGAGGGTTTTCAGTGACGTAATCTACTATTGTCAGGTCAGTGATTTGCTTGCCAGGGGATTTCTTACCAAGTTGAAATATTACGACTTGACAAAGATAGAGCTTGTGAATGTCAGTAGAAATTCTACCGGTGCTGACTTTGACGATAAGAGTCTTTCCAAAGAGTTTGAAAGGGTTGACCTTTATGGTTATCTAATCAGTATGGTAAGAAGGCTTCTGAGGCCGAAAAGCGGAATACCAAGGCGTGGAATACTTGTGTTCACAAGGTTTGTGAAGGAAGCTGAAATGCTGACGCATGAAATCCCGGATAGTGCAGTTGTAAGTGGAACAACGCCTAAAAAAGAACGTGAGAAAATATTATCCGACTTCAAGGCAGGTAAGATAAAAGTTGTTGCCAATTGTGGGGTACTTACTACCGGATTTGATTATCCTGAACTTGACACGATTGTTCTTTGCCGTCCTACAATGTCCTTGTCGCTCTATTATCAGATGATAGGACGTGTAATCAGACCATATCCAGGGAAAGAGGGATGGGTTATTGACCTGTGCGGTAACTTAAAGACATTCGGCAAGGTTGAAGAACTTAGAGTCGAGCAGCCAAAGAAAGGTGAGTGGATGATCAAGACAAACGGAAAACAATTAACCAATGTAATACTATAGCTTATGTATGTAATAAGAGGGCAGATACCAAGTAAGAGTAACTGTTATAAGATTGTTAATGTCAGTGGCCATGCAAAGCTGGCTAAACAGAAGGTTCTTACTGAGTATGAAAAGAACTTCTATATCCAGTGCCCAGAACGGGGACGGATGGTCAAGGGGTATTTCAAGCTGAAAGCCAAGATATATTATTCAAGCAATCGCCCCGATCTTGATAACTCGTTGAAAATTCTTCTTGACTGTCTACAGTTGACCAAAACAATAGAGAATGACAGATATTGTGTTCACATAGATATTCAGAAGTTCATCGACAAGAAGGAGCCACGGATTGAATATGAGGTAACGCCGATAGAGTTCTGAAAGTAGGAGGTACTTATGGCCAGACCAGTCAAACAGGGAATTGACTATTTCCCTTTCGATGTTGATTTTTTCTCAGATATAAAGATCAGAAAGATTGCGAGAGCCTGCGGTTCGCAGGCTACTTCCATACTAATCTGCCTGCTGTGTAATATCTATAAAGATAATGGGTATTACATCTTGTGGGATGAAGATTTGCCTTTTGTTATTGCTGACACTGTTGGGGTTTCCGAGGGCGCAGTAAAGGAAGTTATATTAAAGGCTCTGCAAGTGGATTTTTTTGACCAGAATATATATAAAAAGTATCAGGTCCTTACTTCTTATGGCATTCAGAAAAGATTTAAATCCGCAGTTTATAAAAGAGAAAGCATTGTATATATTGAAGAATACATGGTTCCAGATGTCAGAAATATAGTTTCGGATGTCAAAAACCAAGTTACTGACGTCAGAAGTACACAAAGTAAAGTAAATAAGAGTAAAGTAAATAAAAGTAAAGAGAATAAGAAAGAAATATCTCCTGAAGGAGATACAAAGAAAGACGAGCTTTCTTTGCAGCCTCATCCGCAAGTTGAACATGTTGATTTTGTCAGACTACAGGAATACTTCAATACAACATTTCGAGGTAAATTGTCAATGGTGGTAAGTATGACTGAATCAAGACGGAAGGCTGTCAAAGCTAGAATAGCCCAGTACGACAAGGAAACCGTGTTCATCGTATTGAAGAAGGTCGCTGCCAGCCCTTTCCTGTTAGGATGTAATGACAGAAACTGGAAATGCGATTTCGACTGGATATTCAAGGCTGCAAACTTTACAAAAATTCTGGAGGGTAATTATGACGAAAAAGGAAATACAAGCAGCCCAATCGGCAGAAAAGAATCGGTTAGTCGTCTTACAGACCTCGCCGAAGCAATACTTACAGGATCTGAAACCACGTAGTGTGGAAGATGTATTCTCTTCAAAAGAACCGTCACTTGGTATTGTTCTCAAGGAGTTTGGAGAAAATCATGCACGTGCAATTGTTGTGATACTCCTGTCAGAGGTTGTCGGGTTTTTCAACGCATCAAACACGATGAACGATACTCAGGTTGCCATCACCACAGACCTGATTATCGAGGAATATCCGTACTTCAAAGTTGATGATCTGAAGCTGGCATTCCGGAATGGAATGAAAGGTAAGTACGGTGATATATATAACAGGCTGGACGGTTCCGTTATTATGGGATGGCTGAAGCAATACAATCGTGAAAGATGCGCTAAGGCTGACATAATATCGTACAATGAACACAAGAACCGTCAGAAGGAAGAGTCAGGCTTGTTTTATGATAATTACCGTAATCAACTGAAATTGCTTGCGTCCAATGGCGATAAGGATGCTCAGGAAGCTCTTAGAAGGTCTGACGAGGTACTTGCCTTTATGAAGGCTAAAAAACTTGAAAAGCAGAAAAAACAACTTGAAAAGTATGACAACGAACGCAGGTGAATATGAAATCAAGTTTCTGAAAAAAGGTCTGATGAAAAAGAATGAAATATGCGGATACTTCGGCTGGAAGAATGTACATCTTACCATCAATGGACATTGCATCGTAGATGTCAAGAATGAACATCTTAAGGTATTCGAAGAAGCAGCAGAAAGGCAATTTTTTTCAATTATCAAAAGGCCGTAAAATGGCGAAGTTTCTGTTTGTAAAACTTGAATTATTAATTTAACTTTACTGATGTAATATAATAAAAGTCAAATATTTATGATTGAAGTAATGGATATTCCGGTGACACAGATAAGTCCATCACCGAGAAATCCTCGTAAAACATTCGATGAGTCAGCAATCGAGGAGCTGGCGAAAAACATCGAAAAGCAAGGACTTCTACAGCCAATTACTGTAAGATTGAAGAGTAAAGGCTATGATGAGATTGATGAGGATACCGCAGAAGTTATCAGCATAGAGCCTCAGTATGAAATTGTATGCGGCGAGAGACGTTTCAGGGCGTATAAAAAGATAGGTTCAAGGCTGAATGGATATAATGAAATACCATGTATTATCCGTGACATGAGTGATGATGAAGCATTCGAAGCCATGATCACTGAGAACCTGCAACGTCAGGATGTAGATCCTGTAGAGGAAGCTCTTGCTTTTTCCCTGCTTGCAGAAAACGGAAAGAGTATTGATGATATCGCAGCGAAATTCGGAAAGTCTAACCGATTTGTCCTTGACAGAATCAAGTTGAATGGTCTTATACCTGAACTAAAGGCACTCATTAAAAGCGATGACCTTCCGTTGTCTGGAGCAATGATCCTTTCCAAATTGGGAGAAAAAGACCAGAAGGGGTATTATGACAGTTATCCTTATGGTTCATCTGTTAATGAAATCAAGCGTTTCGTTGATCATAAGTTCGGTATAATAACCTCATGCCAGTTCATTGATGAAGATGGTTTCAGCTCTTCATATCCAAAATGCGCTGATTGTGGTAATAATACTGCTAATTACAGCTGTCTGTTTTACGAGATGAAAGGCAAGGAGCAGAAATGTACGAACCCTGAATGTCTAAGGAAGAAAGAGAGCGATTATATATTCTACAAGATAATGCAGGAATCTGGCATCCTTGTTAAGGAAGGTGATTCATTGGATTTTGGCAAGTCCGTTGTCATATTCAATTCTCCAGAACCATATTGGAATGATGAGTTGAAAAGAAAGAACAATGAGTTCCTTCAGAGGATTAGGGATGCTGGTTTTGCAGTCGTGGAACCTCATGAAGTATTCGATACTGAATGCTTTTACAAGGAAGATGACGAAAGAGTTGCCAGAATGCTGTCTGAGAATAAGATATACCGCTGCATATCGTTTAACAACGGATATGGTAAGCTGTATTATTCAGTCAAGTTCTACTACGTAAAGAAGCATACAGCTACAAGTACATGTGCTGTTGTAGATGTTAAAAGTGCCGAGATTGATAAAATCAAATTGCAGATGCAGCGGAACAAGGAGATAGCTGTCGAGAATGCCGCCAAGACGATGAGGGAATGGGCTCAGAGCAAGAAGTCTTATCCGACCAAATCTTCGGAACTCAGCCTGAACGAAAGGTTAGTTTTCGATGTCATGGTCCTGAGGGGATGTAGCAGTGATTATCTTGAGAGCATCGGCATTAAGAAGTACGATGCTAAGGATAAGAGCTGGATTGATTACGTGAAAAACAACCAGTCAGAGAGGATGCACTGGTATCGTGAATTCATCCGTGAGAATCTTACAAGTAACGATGTGAATTTCTACGATTACATGAGGAGATGTCAGATCATGATATTCTCCGAGCAATATCCGGATGAATTCTCGAAGATGAACAAGAAAATCCTTGATTCATATTCGAAGAAGGAATCTTCTTTAAAAGGCAAATTGGATGAACTTGAGAAAGCCTGAATCTTTCTCTTTTTATGGTATAACTATGGAAAAAATAAATGCTCCTTGAAGTGATCATATGTGATTATCAATGTAGTTCGATAACAATAACTTAGAATTATGATTACACTTAACAGACTTGCAAAAAGATGTATTGAAATAGCGTTGAAGAGAAAAAAAATGACAGAAACGACTTCTCCTAAGGCTGTTGCACTGGCCATATCGTCAGAATGGAGGGAACTGGCTGAAGCTGGTAAGGAGCGAAGCAATCATATCCCATCCTGGAGTGAACGAGAGGAAGAAGCCGCAGATGTCATAATAGCTACGCTAACATATCTTGAGAAGATAGGGTGCAGTGACATCGAACAGCTATTGAAGGATAAGGTGGAGTTTAATTCCTATCGTACAGACTAAGTGTGTTACCGGCTATCGTGTGATGTTGAATAGAGTGTTGTTGATTAAATAGTTGGTATATGACAGAATTTGAATTTCAAACGATCCAGGTCAGTCTGCTGGATTTCAACAAGGGCCAGCTTGATGGCCTTCCGAAGAATCCCCGGTTCTTCAGGGATTACCGTTATGACGCGATGAAGAAAAGCATAGAGGACAGTCCTGAGATGCTTAATCTACGTGAACTCATAGTTTATCCTTTGGGTGAACGATATATTGTGGTGTGTGGCAATCTCAGGCTTAGGGCCTGCAAGGAACTTGGTTACAAGGAACTGCCTTGTAAGGTCCTGAGCCCTGATACTCCTGTAAAGAAACTGCGTGAATATGCGACAAAGGACAACGTATCATTCGGTGAGAACGATATGGATGTAATGATGAACGACTGGGATAAGTCTGAGCTTCAGGACTGGGGAATAGAGTTTGCTCCGGAGCCTGAAAAGGACGAATTCAAGGAGCGTTTCGAAGCCATAACGGATGAAACCGCCGTCTATCCATTAATTCCCAAGTATGATGAGAAATATGAGCTATTTATCATCATGTCTGCCAACGAGGTGGACAGCAACTGGCTGCGTGAGGCACTTGACATGCAGCATATGCAGAGTTACAAGACCGGGAAAGTTAGCAAGAGCAATGTTGTCGATATAAAGGATGTACGCCATGCAATTGAGAATCGTAATACCAAGTCATAGAAGACACGACAGGGTTTTTGCAAAAAAACTTGTGAACGATCCTATAATCTGCGTTGCAGAGAGTCAGGCGGACCTGTACCGCCAGTTCAATCCGGACTGTGAGATAGTCACCCATCCTGACGATGTTATCGGCCTCATCCCGAAACGTAACTGGATGGCGAAGCATTTCAGGAGCCTGTTTATGCTTGACGATGATGTTCACGCCTGCAAATCTATCTGCGTAGAGAAAGGCGAGCCATCGAGGATCAAGGACAAGAACGAGATAACCCGTATCATTTTCAACCTTGCCGAGATGGCTGATATGATGGGTGTGCATCTGTTCGGGTTCACCGCACGCATATCTCCAGTAATGTATGATGAAACTGCATTTCTTTCGTTGTCAAAGATGATAACCGGATGTTCTTACGGTGTATTCTACAACAAGAATACATGGTGGAATGAGGAACTGAGGCTCAAGGAAGATTTCTGGATTTCCTGTTACATGAAGTACAAGGAAAGGAAGATACTTACTGACCTTAGATACAACTTCGAGCAGAAATCCACCTTCGTCAATTCAGGAGGTCTTGCTGCATTCCGGAACCAGGCTGAGGAACAACGGTCGATCATGTTAATCAAGAAGCATTTCGGTGACAGTATCAACTTGAAAGGTTCAACCAATAACGGTAAAGATAAGACAAAACAGCTTGTTCAGTACAATATAACATGCAAGTTTAAGTACTGAAAAAAGGCCGTAAAATGGCGAAGTTTTAGATTGCAAAACTTGACAATCTGATTTAACTTTACTGATGTAATATAATAAAAGACAAGTTGTTATGATTATTAGAACCGTTAGAGGATATGATTTTTTTGAAGCATCTTCAGCTATGCAAAAGGCTGTAAGAAGAGCTGATACTGCCGTAGCCGGATACTTTGCTCTCGAGTTATGGACGAGTGGTTATAAGGATTATGTGTGGAAACGTTTATATACGATCTCTGCTGAAGATTGCTATGGACTTATTACGTCTGAAATTGAATCCTTATGGCAAGGGCATGAACTTGTAAGTAAAGGTGGAACTGAGGATAAGGGAAGGATATTTGTCAGCAAGGCTGTAATACTACTATGTGAATGTCGTAAGTGCAGGGATGCTGACCACCTGCAGAACTTCATATATGACAGAAATCTGATAGATGTTGAGAGGTGGATTGAGGATGTCCGGAAAAGCCCGATAATGATTCCTCCGTATACTTATGATGTACATACCCGAAAGGGTAAGAAAATGGGAAGAACAAAGGAGCAGTTCTTCAGGGACGAGCTTGAAGCTTTGGAACCCAGAATCCCTGGGCTGTTCGATAATCTTGTATAACCGGATGCCACGCATAGTCGTGGCATTCTTGTTTTATAAAAGTCAAACCAAAAAATATTGAATCATGAGTAATAAATGTGATGCTAAGATGATAATCAAGAATCATCTTGATAAAAAGGCAAAAGAAGACGTTGTCTTTGCAGAAAAGTATAATAATTGTGGGAAAACTATTGATGACTGCTTTAACTATATACTTTCTGAAGCAAGAAAGAGAGGCAGTAGCGTATGCATGGCCGACGATGAGGTCTTTGGTCTTGCTGTACATTATTTTGACGAACTTGAAATAAAGGCCCCTGATAATGTTCCAGAGTGTGAAGTATCTGCCATTTCTGTATCTGAGGAATCATCTGATAAAGTGGAAGAGGCTTCTAAGGCAGAAAGTTTAATGGACTTACTTGATGAAATGTAACCATGAAGCCGAGAACGAAACGCGAAAGGCTGGTAGCCGAATTGAGCAGTAAGCTGCCAGCTATTACAGAAGCCCAGATACGGTGGGGAAAGAAGCATTGCTTTATTCATAACGCTTACCGCTGTAAGGATGAAATGTGGTGCAGTGAATGTGGAAGGTTGTGGATAGACACAACCGGACAGAAAGAAGGTTACATACGCTGCCCTTATTGTGGTGAGCGACTTGAGATAAAGTCAAGCCGGAAAAAGAAATTACGTCAGTATGAATACATGACGATCGTCACTGCCGTTGACGATTTTCAGGTGCTCAGACATGTTGAGATCGGAAAACACAAAACTACTAATATGGGAGATATGTGGTATCATGTTGAGGAGGTATGCCAGCAGTGGATAACTGAGGATCGCAGGGAGACTATTATGGCTAAGCCAATGAATATGAGTAATACTTGGATATATACAGAACCAATGAGCCTTAAAAGATCAACAACTTACTACTCATATCGCGATTATGATATCAATGGATGTGTATATCCGAAAGTAAAGCTGCTCCCTATACTACGAAGAAATGGCCTTCGTACTTCTTTCCATGGCGTTACTCCGGCAAGGTTGGTACGTGGGCTTCTTGGAGAAAGTGGCTTTGCTGAAATGCTACTGAAGACAAAGCAGTATAGTATGCTTGAATTTGCGATGAAGCATAACTGGCTGTCCCATCCATGGACAGTGAATATTTGCAATCGTAATGGCTATATTATCAAGGATGGTTCCATGTATGATGACTACTTACGTCTACTTGATTATTTCCACCTTGACACCCATAATGCCCATTATGTCTGTCCTAAGAATTTAAAGAAAGCACATGATAAACTACTGAAACGAAAGCAAAAAATAGAAGCCAGAGAAAGATTGGAGCGTGAACGAATAGAACATATGAAGAGAGAGAAAAAGCTCAAGGAAGATATTTCAACATTTTGGAAGAAAATTCAACCATTTCTCGGTATGGAAATCAGGGAGGATGGAATTGTCATTGCTCCCCTTGAGAGTGTAACCCAGTATTATCTGGAGTGGAAGGCAATGCATCATTGCGTGTACAATTGCGCATATTATGCAAGAAAAGGCAGCCTTGTGCTTTCCGCAAAGAAGAACGGGAAACGCTTAGAAACTATTGAGGTCAACCTTAATACTTTCCGAATAGTACAGTCTCGTGGCGCTTGTAACCACGATAGTGACTATCATAAGCAAATTCTCAAAATTATGCAGAAGAATATGAATGAGATAAGAAAGAGGTGTGCAGCATGAAAGTTTGTATCGAGTGTGGCCGGAACCTGCCGGAGAGCAAGTTCCGTGCCTATGAAACGAAATCCGGCACTCATTACACCAGCAGATGCCGGCTATGTGAAAGCAGACACACTTCGGAAAGAAGAAAGCAGGACAGACTTCATGGACGGCTTGCCCGATACACAAACGAGCAACTTGTATCCGAACTTCGCAGGCGAGGCGTATACATTCTGTATGGAAGTGATTTTGATAACTTGAAAAAGATATGAGCATATTACCTATTCCAATTGCGAGTTGCAAAAGATTTGCCAAATGTGGAGAGCGATCTTTACACTGGTGTAGGACGTTCCGAGATAAGGATCAAAAATGTATGAATTGCACTCTTGTCAAGAATCATGTCCGTCATAATGTCCGTGAGGAAAACGGAGTAACATTAAGACGTTGCTCCGTTTGCGGAAAGTTTCTTCCTCTGAGGTGGTTTTACCCTAAGAAAATTATAAGAGGAGATAAGGTCTATTATACATATTCGTCCTATTGCAGAATATGTACTTCAGACAGATATAGAAGGATGAAAATGGCGTAAAAATGGCGAAGATTATGTTTGCTTAACTTGCTGAAAAACACTAACTTTATAGTGTAATAAAATAAAAGTCAAACCAAATAGTTTAACATTATGGACAGAGATGAACGTAACCGCGTTCGAGCAGAAAGATACCGTGAACTTTCTGCAAAATCAGCGGAAAGGGCAAAGAATGCCTATGAGAAAAGTACGAAAATGGGGGAAGCAATACCCTTTGGGCAACCAGTACATGGCGCGGCAGACAGACTCTACCGTGAAAAGATATGGAATACCATGGGGCAGTCTGTAAAACACACGGAAAGGGCCGAATATTGGGCTGACAGAGCCTCAACGGTAGAAAAGATACAACTATCCATCTTGATGATGATAAAGCCGTAGAAAAGCTGGAAAATAAGCTGGAGGAACTTGAAAGAGTTCAGGAACTAATGAAATCCGCGAATAAGATTATTCGTTCAAAGAAAATCACTGAATTGGAAAAGCATGAGCAACTTGTCGAGCTTGGTTTAACTGAGAGCCAAGTCAGAAAACTGTTTGAACCTAACTGTTTCGGTGAAATTGGATTTGCATCATGTTCCATTACAAATAACGGAGCCAATATCAGAAGAGTTAAACAACAGCTTGAGAAGGCAAAGACTCTTAAAAGCATGCAAAACAAGGAATATTACATCGGGGATGTAAAAGTTGTAGAGAACTATCCAGAAAACAGGATGCAGCTCTTCTTTGATGGTAAACCTGACCAATCAGTCAGGGATGAACTGAAGAAAAACGGTTTCAGATGGTCTGGCTATAATGGATGCTGGCAGTCATACCTCAATTACTCTGCTAAGTTGTTTATCAAAAAAATGTCAGAAAAAAATGAGTTATAATATGGATAATTTCGAAGATGCTTATGACAACTATCTCTCTGAAGGAGGAGAGGATAGTGGGGAAGAGCTTGCAAGAGCGATGTTCAATGCCGGAATGTCTCAGAAAATAGAGGATTGCCTTAATGATGTTTCCAGTGTGTTTTTTATTGGATTTGTTCAGTATCTTGGAATGAGGCTTGCACAAGAATCTGTCAAATGCAATGCCTGTGATATTAGCATCGAACAGCAGGTTTCAGTTGATGGCAAGGATTATCGTACAAGAATCAGTACTATAACGTTTCCGGACGACTGTAAGTCATTTGAACAGCGTGCTGGGGAAATCGCTGGAAAAATACTTGCATCTAATCAAGGATGTAGTGTTGAGGAATTGATCATTAAAGGCATAATGTCCGGTTATGATTTACATGATGTAAAATCATATTGATTATGAAAGGTTTAAAAGTATATTACGGATGGGCTAAACTTGGTAATGTACGTAAAAAGCGTGCCTTGTCGGTCATGTTCGAGAACGAGATACAGGGATGCAGGAGTGACCGTGGACAAAGGTGTCTGAGAACAATTCAAGACACCGTATTTGAGCGGTACCAGACTGATGAAGAAGAAAAGGAAGGTAAACAGCAAAATCGGATATTCACTGAATACAGCTTATTCTTCGATGAGAAACCTATCAACGGAAGCCTTGAAAGATGCTTGCTGATTAACAGCGAAGCAGACAAGAACAATGTTTCTAAGGCCATGAGTGAAAAGATTGCGGAAGTTTTACGGAAGGCTTTCATGTTGGACAATCCTGGTTATAAAGAACCAAGTAGCCAACTTGAATTGAAATTTGAATGATATGGGAAAGCAGGAAAGTTTGAGTGATTTTTATCAGTTCGCAAAGGATTTGGCCAAAGCTGAAAAGGAGCTGAAGGTTGAGCGATGGGTTGAAGTCACTCTTTATTACGGATATGCAGATAAACAAGTTAGCCTTTATCACTACAACCTTCCCCGTGAAATGTATTTCCGCTACCAATGGGTAATCAGATGGAGGATGGCGAAATTGCAGTGCCAATATCCAAAACAGATTATTGGTATAAGTCTGTATCACTATGATAAGCGTTCTAAAGAAAGTCTTGAATTAAATTCATGCCTTACTAAGTTAATTTCCGCCAAAGCCCAGATAACAAAAGCAGAACGTAGGATGAATGAGTACATCGAGCACAACCGTCAGAACAACCTGTTCTTTGACGAGGATACGGACGAGGAATTAGTTAAGTTCCGGGAGAAACTGGAGCGCAAGAAACTGGAATGTGCTGAGTGCGAAAAGAGACTTGAACAACTTGTAGAAAAAAGGAGGAAAGAAAATGGCTAACATTGTCAAATTGACCGGATGCAAGGAGGTTTCGCATGATATATATGCTTACTTCACTTGTGATGCTGAAAAAGCATTGAAGGCTTTGGAACTTGAGATACCGTGTACTGGAGCAAATAGTACTGGGGCATACAACATCTACTTTAATGATGAGGGAGAAATTATCTGTGAATATATGACGTTCTGTGTTACCCGTGAGTTTAAGAAAGTTTCATCCATACAGGATGCTGTTGAATGGATGGATAAGAAAATGAATGGAAATGAGTAAAACGAAATTGTATTACCTGTTCCTGGCAGTCATGTGGTGGCTGCTGGGATAGGTGGAAAGGAGAAATTATGAAACCAATATTGGATGCTTGCTGTGGTGGCAAGATGTTTTATTTCGACAAATCTGATGATAGGGTATTATTTCAAGATATTCGCAAAATAAAGACAACTCTTTGTGATGGCAGGATTTTTGAAGTTAACCCAGATGTTCAATGTGATTTTACCAACATGCCATACGAAGATGGTACATTTTCTATGGTTGTATTTGACCCGCCTCATTTAGTCTATAGCTGGGGAAAGAAATCTAAAATGGTTGATATGTATGGTTCTCTTAGCGAAAAAGCTATGCCGACTGGTTACCAGCAAATTAAATATGGAGCGTTATATTCCAATTGGCGCGATATGCTTTCAAAAGGTTTTAAAGAGTGCTTCAGGGTATTAAAATCAGGTGGATTTCTGATTTTTAAGTGGAATGAAACAGATGTAAAGGTTTCTGAGATTTTGAAGTTGACACCTGAAAAACCTGTTTTCGGTCATATATCAGGGAAACTCTCAAATACACATTGGATATGTTTTATGAAAAGATAAAATGTTAACCGTAATTGATTATTGACACTTTTGAACTAAATAGAATATTATATATCCTAAAGGAATAATGGCCAATGTACAAGTACAAAATATTGGAATTACAGAAAACATTATGACATTAGTACATCCTCGACCTATTTTCATTTTTAATTCCTTAGCGAATTCGTCATGATTATCTCTGTAGTTCAAAATATTTTCTAATATCTTTTTACCTCGGAATAATGTGCATGAAATTCCTACTGAAATAATAATGCTTATTATTAACAGGAAAGATAAAAGTAAACATCTTATTATTTCACAAGATATTGTATTAGTTGTTGCCGCAGTTATTTCTAATCCTAAAAATAGCGTAAAGAATAATATGAAGAAATTGAATTTTGAATATAAAAGTTTCTCCACATGTTCGCGTTCCTTGTTAATATTTTCAATCGTAAACATTTTGTTTTCTTCCATAAACACACATATTTGTATAGCATAAATACAATTTTCGCAAGTATAGCAATTTTTATAATGAAAAACAAATTTATGAAAGCATTATCTATCAAACAGCCGTGGGCGAGCCTAATCGCTCACGGTATCAAGGACATCGAGAACCGGACATGGAAGTGTCCTCAGAAGTATATCGGCCAAAGAGTGCTTATGCATGCTTCAAAGAATTCAGTAAAGGATGGATGGAGCGCACTAACACAAACGCAGTTAAAGAAAGTATTTCCTCACAAGAATAAACTTTACGGAGATAATGAGTATCTTCCGAATGGTGCTATCATCGGCAGCGTGGTAATAGCCGACTGCGTTCAGAACCATCCATCCGTCTGGGCAGAGAAAGGTTGCTGGAACTGGGTACTGAAGGATGCGATACTGTTTGATAAGCCTATCGATAAGGTGAAAGGAAAATTAGGATTTTGGGAATTTCCGAAATTTGACTAAAAATTCTTTCTTTTAGTTTGTTCTTTCAAATTAAACTTACGAAGTTTGTAGCAAGTATGAACTATGATAATTTGAACTAACATGGATATTCAGGAAATAGCAAACTCTTATGCTGAGGGGAAAGCCAATGAAGCTATAACAAAGGCCATTTCACAGGCATACGTAGATGGATTTAAAGATGGTTATAAGAGTTGTAAAGAAAATATAAAAACTGAATGTGAAGATGCAGAATTTGTAAATCTTGGTTTGCCGAGTGGAACTTTGTGGTCTTCTGATTTTGTAAAAGATGAAAATGGAGAAATTTGTTATATTACTTATGAAGAAGCTTTGCAATATAAAATACCAACAATAGAACAATATAATGAATTGATATCAACTTGTTTGAGAAAAGGTTTCAAGGATAATCTTGACCAATATATTGGTGTGTGTTTTCTTGGTGTTAATGGCACTATGATGACTTTTAATAAAACTGGTAAGATTGGTTTTAATGTTATTATGAATCAAGATTCTTCTTATTTTTGCTTGTTAAATTGTAATGAGGCTAATTATAAAACGAGTGCATGTCTCACTTCTAGCACTAATTCTAAAATTGGCGTATTTCGCGGTTTTAAGCTGCCAATTAGATTAGTGCGATAATGTTTTATGAATAGTTAAATTAATATTGAATTAAGAATGATGGAAGAATATACAATACAAACTTTAGAAAGTTTTATGTCTTATCAATATGGATTTCCTGAAACAGATTTTTTCAGGGGTCAGTCTTCTTTTGAATATAAATTGATACCTTCTATTGGGCGGAGATTTAAAGAAGGCCAGGAGAGTGTATTGAAAATATATGAGAAGGAAATCTTTGATGACTTTAAAAGAAAATATTCAATGTTCACAGATGCACGTCCTAGAAATGATAAGGAATTTCTATTTCTTGCACAACATTATGGACTTCCCACGAGACTTCTTGATTGGACTTATAATCCTTTGATAGCATTATATTTTGCATGTTGTTCAAATTTTGATAAAAATGGAGTTGTTTATCAAAGTTATCCATTTTCAAGAAGGATTTTTAATGAAAATACAGATGATATATTTTCATTTCCTGAAATAACTTTGTTGGTTCCTAGTATGACAGATGTTCGGTATAAAAATCAAAATGGCTTATTTGTCCTGTATCCGGAACCTTGGAAAGAAAATATTAAACATATCCATAAAAAATATGTAGTTCCTGCACAGTATAAACGAGATATATTGAACAAACTTGAAAAAATAGGAATCACAAGGTCATTTATTATGCCTTCGTTGGATAGTTTGTGTAAGGATATTGTTGATATTCATGATTTAAAATATCCATATGTTATAAAATAGAATTGGATTTAATTTGGGTCTATTGAATGTAAACATAGACTATAACTAACCTACGTATAATCCTACTGACAGCCCTTGTCAGTGCTTTGTGAATACCCAGTAACAGCTTTGTGGCGGTTATCGGGTATTTTATTTTAATATAGGGACCAATAATGCGGCTATTACAATAATGGATTAGCCTTCATTATTGTGCAATTATGATATTAATCATTAATTATTTGAGACTGTTCTAATATTTGTATAAGTTCTGGAGTTAAAGAAAATCTGATATAATCAAAATATGATGTTTTGATTATACCACTTGAATACTCTGTTTTACATAGAGTAACTTGCCCCTTATAATCTATATTACAGTATTCTAATAAAGTATTTTTTTCTCGATTGAAATATTTATTAGCTTCATTCTCATCTTCTGTAGTTATGCATTTGAAATCTTTGCCATTAAGAGTAAACTCTTGAGTAATTCCTTGGATTTTGATAGAAATTGTAAACATATTTATATAAACTAAATTATAATTATATAGCAAAGATATTATAAATGTATGTATGTGTGAATATTAATCGGTTAATTTTCATTACTACTTATTTTCAAGATTCTGTCATTTTGTGAAACCTGCTGATATTCTTCGTAAATTAGTACCAGTCTAGGGCTACAGAAGTACCCCTAGACATAAGGTTAAAAGAGTATTTCAGATATTATATCCCAAAGTATTTGGATTCGTTGATACTTATTTTCCTGTTCAATGTAAAGTTCATAAATAATACGGAGCAGAAGCCTGTATAATAATGATTTCATAATAAATCTTGCTCTCGGTAATATCAGTGAACCAACTTGGTACACTTCACCCGAAAAGCGAGATTGGCTTCTGCTTCTGCGAAAGTACTGAATCGTTTTTTATGATAGTTGCGTAAATGGGTAAAAATGTAATTGATTGGGAATTAATTGTGTGTGAATTTTGTAAACTGATTAAATAAAAATTTGATTCATGAAAGCAAAGAAAAAACATGTTTTAGACCTTCTCATCAAGTTGTGTGAGTTGGTAATGGTATCTATTGTATTATCATCATTGGTAATCTTAGGAGGTTTTGATATACCATTTGAATGGGTATATCTACCTTCTGCGGTAGTTTCATTTCTCATTCTATATGTGTTCTACTGGGAGCATGGAACATATTATTTTGTTTCGTTCGTCGTGGACAGTGTTCCTGGTAGGGTATTCATGAAGTATGATCAACGTGTGTCACTTAATGAAATAGAGGACACCATATCTGAATTATATTCCGGCAAGCATGTTCTTGTAACCAATTATAAGACAATCAGCCGTGAAGAATACTTGCTAAACGTAAAGTCCTGATGGAACATTATCAGGCAAAAGGAGCAATATTGATGATTGTGGCTGTCCTGTTCTTCTATTCCATCGGTGAGGTTGAGCAGGATACCACACTCCTGATAATAATAGTGATGTTACTTGGTAACATACTGAATGTTTTATGTAAAATTCTAAACAAATTGTGATGATGAAAATTGTCGTTACCGGCAGTGAAGGCTTTATAGGTAGGGCCCTCTGCAAGAGTCTGAGAAATCGTGGTGTTGAAGTGGTCGGAATCGACCGTGTGTGTGGAACTGAAGCTGCCGGCGTTCCGTGCCTTCTGGCCGGGGGTGGAATAGATGCTGTAATACATCTTGCCGCACAGACCAGTGTTTTCAATTCGGATCATGAAAAAATACTTCGTGACAACATTGATTCATTCGTAGCGATAGCTGATGGATGTAACCGGTTCGGGGTGAAACTGGTGTATGCCAGCTCCTCCACTGCAAATCCATGCAACACGACAAGCATGTATGGAGTAAGCAAGCATTTCGACGAAGTGTATGCTTCATTATATTGCAAGACAGCTACAGGTGTTCGCCTTCATAACGTATATGGCCCTGACCAGCGGAAAGGAACTCTTCTCTATGTCCTGATGAATCAAGAAAAGGTCAGCCTGTATAATGGAGGAATGAACACCAGATGCTTCACTTACATAGATGATGTGGTGGAAGGGTTGATATATGCGATAGGTTCAGATAAGAAACTGGTCAACATTGTCAATCCGGAATCATGTACCATACTTCAATTTGCGGAAGAGGTGAGGAAATACAATGGAGTTGATATTCAGTGTGTTTCCGAAAAGAGAGAATTCGACAATCCTGAACAATCTGTTGATGAAGGTATTTTTTCAGTACCTTTGGGTTACACCTCAGTCAGTAAAGGGATAGCAAAGGTTTTTGGCTGTGAGGAAAGGTAGAAAGATAAGGATTGATGACTGGGACAAACCCGCCCGCGGCTGGAGGAAATACGAAAGGTTCTGCAACATGCAGCCTAAAGTAAGAATCCACCGCAAGGGCGGGTTTTATTACATATCCCTATTCAGTAGAACGAAGGAAGGACTTTCTCTTGAGGAAATCAAGAATTCGGGTGAGTGCGCAGAAACCATTTCAGGTTCCGCCACGGAACTGATACTTTCATTGATACGGCCGGACGATGAATGGTGCATAATCACCACACCGAAGCGCAGGCACATCACAGAGTACCATTTCGCCACTGACATTTGCCAAAAAATTGCCCATGGGGTGAAAATAAAATTCTATGAATCTGCCATGCAGTGCCTCAACAGGACACGTATCAATCCTGAGTTTTATCTTCTCCGGCCAATTAAGGAACAGAGAGTAATACTCTTTGATGACATCTGCACGACTGGAAGTACATTAACAGCAGCCTACGATTTGCTGAAGGACCGGAAACAGGTTATCTGCATCGTCGGCATTAATAACCATTAGCCTATGAACAACAGAAAGTTGACGGAAAAGCAGGAAAAATTCTGCAATTATTACCTTGATTGTGAAGGTAATGCAAGTGAGGCATACAGAATGGCCTATGACGCATCAAAGATGCAGCCTGAAACCATCTGGAGCAATGCGAGCAGGATGCTTGCAAGTAACAAGGTTGCAACAAGGATAGAAGAATTGAGGTCGCAACGTGCCAAGGAATCGAAAGTGAGCCGTGATAAAGTGGAAAAGGTTCTCATGGATATTGTCATGATGGACCCGAACGATTTGTATATTGTAGACCCTGTTTCCGGGAAAATAAAGCTGAAATCTCCCAGCCAGATGCCGAAGCGTGTGAGAAATGCAATGAAGAAGATAAGTAACGACAAGGGTAAGGTAAGTTATGAGTTCAACGGGAAGGTAGAGGCGGCAAAATTGCTGGCCAGTATGAACGGATGGAACGCGCCCCAGCAGATTTCCATCGGTGGTCAGGGAGGAAATGTCAACGAAATACGTATAGGTTTTGATTCCGACAATGAATAAAATCTAAAAAATAGAACAATATAGTGAGAAAAATTGCGAGGGTTATACAAAATGTAGCCTCAAAAATCTAAATAATAGAACATTTATGCTGATAAATCACAAGAAACTCAATCCGAATGCATTTTACCTGCTGAAATATCTGAATGATGCCACACTTCGATTCATCATCCTGTATGGTGGTTCGTCATCGAGCAAGTCTTTCAGCGTAGCACAGTGCGTGCTGATACAGACATTGCAGGACGGAGAGAATACGCTTGTGATGAGAAAGGTCGGAGCATCCATCAGCAAGACCATATATGAGGATTACAAGGTAGCGGCATCATTGTTAGGAATCACACATTACTTCAAGTTCAACCAGAATGTAATCCGGTGCCTGTATAACGGAGCCAAGATAGATTTTTCAGGATTGGATGATCCGGAAAAGATTAAGGGTATCAGTAATTACAAGAGGGTTCAGCTTGAGGAGTTGTCCGAGTTTGAGTATGCCGACCTGAAGCAGATCCGTAAGCGTCTGCGTGGCAAGAGGGGGCAGCAGATTATTGCCGACTTCAACCCTATCAGTGAAACTCACTGGATAAAGAAGGACTGGCTGGACAACGAGAAACTGCATGATGTCCCTATGGTTGTAGAGATTGGCGGACTGATAATACCTTCAGAGCTGACAAAGGTGAAGTCTTTGAAGATGAACGAGGGACGCTCAATAGTGAATCCTGTAACTAAGGAAATTGAGGAATATCCTCCCAATATGGTAGTTATACAGACAACATACCTGAATAACTTCTGGGTTGTAGGTTCACCGGATGGAACGTATGGATACTACGATGAGCAGTGTGTGATGGACTTCGAGCATGACCGGATTCATGACCCTGACTACTACAACGTGTATGCTTTGGGAGAATGGGGTGTAATAAAGACCGGGAATGAGTTCCTCGGTTCGTTCAATGTCGGGAAGAATAGCGGTGAGTATCATTACATCCCAGGATTACCTGTACATCTTTCTGTCGATAGCAACGTGCTGCCGTACATATCTGTCAGTTATTGGCAGGTAGATCTGAGCACTGGAAAGAACATGTACCAGATTGCTGAGACCACGGCAGATAGCCCGAACAACAGCGCAAGGCGTGCTGCAAAACTGGTATCCAAGCGACTACAGGAGTTTGGGTATGACGATAAAATCTACCTTCATGGTGATGCCTCAGCCAAAGCTGCTAATACTATTGATGATGAGAAGCGTTCGTTTATGGACCTTTTTATTGAAACACTGAAGAAGGATAACTGGATTGTTGAGGATAAGGTAGGTAACAAGAATCCTTCCGTATCAATGACAGGTGAGTTTGTCAATGCCGTGTTTGAAAAATCACTTCCCGGCCTCAGAATAAGCATAGACGATGGATGCAGGGTATCAATCGAGGACTATCAGAGTGTACAGAAGGATGCGAATGGTGCAATCCTCAAGACAAAGATAAAGGACAGCGTAACGAAACAGTCCTATGAGGAACACGGGCACCTTACCGATACTTTGAGATATGTTGTACATGACATCATGTACGAGGAGTATTCCCAGTTCTCGAGCCGTCGTAAGCGCAACATGTATTCTGACAGAAGCGTGTTCGGATTCTTTAATCCTTCAGTGGAGTATCAATATTCGCAGAAGATCGTGTACATCATGCCGAATGTTGGAGGAAAGTTCTATATGTGCCAGGTTGCCAGATGTGGAAACAAATGGCATGTTCTTGACCTCATTATGCGTGAAACTGCATCACTTGAAGAGATGAAGTCTGTTATCTGTTCACATGATGCTGGAACGTACATCGTAGAATCCTCACCTGCATATTTCCAGATGGCAAGAGAGCTGCGGAGTACACTTCCGGAAGTTAGGATCAAGAAGGAATATCAGGATATGGATAAGCGGATAGCTGCCACGTCTGATTTCATCAAGTCATATTTCCTTTTATCTGAAACCGGCATGGAGAATGATGAGTATATGTCATTCATAACTGAAGTCTTAGACTACAATGAGGACAATATAAGTGGAGCCAGTGCCTTGCTGAGTGGTATAGCGTATACGATCATAAAATTAGGATAAACCTGATTGGTGGTGTATTTATTTGGTATTTAGTTGTTTATGCTCTGTTTTATTTTCCTTGTAAATTTCAAGATTTTTTGAATTCTAACATCGTATATACCCATAATTTATCTTTGTCATATAAGGATAAACTATGGGATATTCAATTATAAAACAGGATACACTTCCAGCTTGTGCCGGTCTGAAAATGGCCAGTGAGCCACAGACGGTGTCAACGCCTAAGGGTGGTGATATTGACCGATGTGATGTGCATGAGTTATTCGCATCCCCACTGGTTTGCGGTCATAATTACATGGAACTGTTCCGTTCTGTTCCAGAAGTATTCTTTCCGATTGATTACATCGCTTCACGTATATCAGGTTCCGGATTCCAATTGAAGAAGGTAAAGGACGACAGTGTGGTCTGGGAGAACAAGAGAATGAACCAGATTCTCACAAAGCCCAACTGCCTTATGTCCTGGAACGAGCTGATATATTCCCATTTTGTGTACAAGTTGTGTACTGGAAATGCCTTCTTTCGTGCAGCCATGGGAGAAACATTCAAGAACCAGCCTAAGTGGAAATGGTGTGACAATTTCTGGGAACTTCCTGCTGATTTTGTGAATGTAGAGCCTAACATCGGTGCCGATATTCCAATCTTCGGAATAGCATCTGAAGATGATATTATCCGTTGTTACCGGCTGAATTACGGATATGTGAGTACGATGGAAATTCCTTCATATCAGATATGGCATGACCGTGATGGATCACCTGAATATATGTCAATCAACGGGTTCCTGAAATCACAGAGCCGATTGGCTGCTCATCTGAAACCTATTTCCAACCTTCTTGCTGTATATGAAGCGAGAAACGTGATCTACGTTAAACGTGGTGGTCTTGGTTTTTTGGTATCCAATAAGAAGGATGAAGCCGGAACTGCTGCAATGACCGAAGATGAAAAGAAGGAAATACTTGACAGCCATTTCGGCAAGTTCGGACTGGACCAGCGTAGACTTCCGTATGGATTAAGTGACGTTCCCTTGTCATTCGTAAGAACAAACCTTACTATAAGTGAGTTGCAGCCATTTGAAGAAACCTTGACAGACGCTATACAGATAGCCGGAGCATACGGTATCCCTTCAGTGCTTGTTCCTCGAAAGGACCAGTCAACATTCAGCAATCAGGCTACAGCGGAAAAGGCTGTATATACATCTACCATCATACCGATGGCCAAGAAATTCTGCAAGCAGCTAACTGCATTTCTTGGTCTTGAGGAAGGTGGCTATTACTTGGACTGCGATTTCTCTGATGTTGATTGCCTGCAACAGGGGCTTAAAGAAGCTGAGGAGGTTAAAACTCTTATTAATACCAGATGTAAGGAACAGTTCCTAAGTGGCCTCATCAGCATAAACGACTGGAGGGCGCAAATCAAGGAAAGCAGATTTGAAGAACCTATGTTTGACAAGACTTTGTATGAGATGTCAGACGAGGAGAGAGAGATAGTAAAGAATGTAATTAGTCTTAACACAAAAAGTGAAGTTGAAAATGGAAGAGAAAACCAAGAGCCTCCAGTACAGAACGAAGGCGAATGATGTGGATGAGAAGGGTATCGTAACGGTAGCTGTGAACGGTATCGGTGTGAAAGACTCACAGAACGATATTTCCATGCCTGGTTCTTTCAACAAAACGTTGAAGGAAAATATCGGCAGGATGAGATGGTTTCTGAATCACCGTACAGACCAGTTGCTTGGCGTTCCAATCAATGGAGAAGAAAAAGAAGGAAACCTGATCATGGTTGGCCAGCTTAACCTGGAGAAGCAGATTGGACGTGATACATTGGCGGATTACAAGCTGTATGCGGAGAATGGCAGAACGCTGGAACACTCTATCGGCGTGAAAGCAATCAAGCGTGACGAGACTGACCCGTGTAAGGTTCTTGAATGGAAGATGTTCGAGTATTCGACTCTGACAAGCTGGGGAAGCAATCCTCAGACATTCCTTGTCAATCTAAAGTCAGGTACCAGCGAGCAGGTTAAAGATGCCATTGAATTTGTACGGAAAGCGTTCAGGAATACTGATTATTCAGAGGAACGTTTAAAACAATATGATATGGAACTGAATCTACTTCTTAAAGCAATAAATGGAGGTAACGTGGTTACTTGTCCTCATTGCGGTCACCAGTTCGACTACGATTCGCAGAAGGAGGTAACATTCTCACAGCAGGTTCTTGAGAGTGCTTCAATGTATTCAAGATGGTTGACTGACCGCATTGTAAGCCAGGAGATAGACAAGCTGGAACCGGAAGTGCGTGCTGATGTCATTGCACTTATTGATTCTGTCAAGTCTGAAGGTCAGGAACTGACTGAAAAATCGGTACAGAATTTCATGGCATATGTCCGTTGTCCGGCATGTTATGGAAGAGTATATAGAAGTAACGCCTTGTTGCAGGATAATAGCACAAACATCTTCTCCGGAAAGTCTGAGCCGTTGAATGACACTCAGGATAAAACTGACGGGGCGCAAGAGGATGATGATGTTAAGAAAAAAGCCGCCGAAAGCACTTCTTTCTTCGGTCCTTTGAATAAGGTATTTAGTAATAATGATTAAAATTTTAATTGAAGATGAAGAAATTTACAGTTGAAGATTTCGGTCTTAAGACTGACGGTCTGCCTCAGGAACAGGCTACATTTATGAAAAACATCGCACAGATGATGTGTAATGTTATCAACAAGGCGATGGAGGGTGTTATCTCTCCGGAAGATATGGAAGCCAGATTGAAAAGCCTGAACGATAAACTGAATGGTTATGACGATGAGAAGTTCAAACAGCTTGCGAAGGACAATGAGACACTGATTGAAACAGTAAAAGGCCTCGGTGAAACTATCGAGAAGCTGAAATCTAAGGGTATCGGCATGGAAGTCATCAACAAGTTTGATGAGAAGTTGAACGAAATGTTGGATTCTGAGAAATTCAAAGAGTTCGCAAGTGGTAACTGCCGCAAGTCTGGTGTGTTCGATGGTTTCTGCCTGAAGGATATAGTATCAATGACTGATAACTATAGCGGTGACCATCTGATTACTCAGCAACAGAATCGTGTCGTTTCGCAGGTAGCCAACAAGCGTATCCATATGCGTGATGTTATCACTACATTACAGGGAGATCCTAAGTATCCGAATCTTGCATTCACTCAGGTGTATGATTTTGACAGAAATGCGCGTTATGTAACTGAAAATGGAAAGCTTCCTGAATCAAGTCTTAAGGTCAAGGAACAACAGACAGGTACGAAGCGTCTTGGTACCCATATCCGTCTGTCAAAGAGAATGCTCAAGAGCCGTGTGTTCATTCGTTCATTTATCCTGAAGATGCTGCCTGAAGCTGTATATAATGCGGAAGACTGGAACATTCTGTTTGGTGACGGCAATGGAGAAAATTTGCTTGGTATAGTCAACCATTCAGGAGTATTGCCTATTGAGGAAATCATCAGTGATTCTATTGTAAGTGGTACCGCAGGTTCCGTCAAGTCCGTGTCCGGATATAACTCAAACAAGGATACGATTGTAGAGTTTACCAATCCGCAGGACTTGATTCTCGATGGTATGACTATCACCTTTACAGGAGCCACAGGAATTACTGCTCTTAACAGTGCAAACCAGTTGGTCAAGATAAATGATCGGCAGATTCTATTGAAGGGAGTTCCATATTCGGAAGAGAGTTCCACTGCATCAATGACGTTCAAGGTAAGTAATAGCGCGTTTAAATCTGTAGAGGAACCAAACTCTTTGGATGTTGTCAAGACTGGTTTCGCCGTAATGACATACGCTCAGTATACGCCTAATGCCATTGCATTGAATCCTATTACTGTGAACGCTATTGAGTCTGAGAAGGACACGACTGGTCGTAATCTTGGTATCATAACTACCGTAAACGGTGTGAAATATATTGCAGGTCGTCCCATCATCGAAACCAACAATATTCTGCCAGGGAAATATCTTATCGGTGATTTCAATATGGCCGCTTCGCTTGTGGATTACACTTCATTAACTCTTGAATGGGCTGAGGATGTTGAAAGCAAGTTACAGAACGAAGTTGTACTCATTGCTCAGGAAGAGGTAATTTTCCCAGTATATATGCCGTGGGCATTCTCCTATGGAAGCCTGTCTGCATTGAAAGAAGCAATCACTAAAGCCTGATGCTTATGTATTTGATTAATGGAGATAAGAAGGCTCTTGAATCTGTCATAAAAGAACAGCGTATCCGCATTGGCCGCGGGTTGATAACCATCACCCCGGCCTCGGAAGCTGGACTTGTTACTGAGGAAGATCTCGAAAAGGCATTAGAGAGCAAGCAGAAGGTTATAGATGGACTTTCTGAAGAGAATGAAAGTTACAAGAAAGAGATTGATGAACTGAAAGCCAGACTGGCAGAACTTGATTCACACGTGGATGATACTAAGGATGTTCAAGAAGAGGACAAAAAAGAGGTTGAGCAAACCGATACTAAAGAGGTTCCTGCCGAGGATGATAAAAAGGCCGATGTTCAGGACGAGAAAAAAGTTTCTGCTTCGAAAGCGAAAAAATAAGGAATTGTCATGCTGATAGATGTGTCATATTTTGTTTCAGGGCCCCGTCATATTCAAAACGCCTCAACGTCAAAGACTGCTGGTGCCGATTCTTTGGCAGTAACCGGCCATATCGAAGAATATATTAAGAAGTTGCAGCCTGTTTTTCTCGAAGCCATGCTTGGGGAAAAAGAAGCAGGTTATGCTATGGATTATCTTGATATGACTGTTGATGAAGAAAACGAAGATACTGAGCCGTCAAAGTATGAAATCGTATGCAACAAGCTGAAAGAGCCATTCGCTGATTTCGTATTGTTCCACATACTTCGTGATTCCTCATCGGAAGCTACGATAACTGGCAATGTCCGTCTGAAGTGTGCCAATGAGTACATTTCGCCTATAAATGCGCAGGTTGTCGCTTGGAACAGAATGGTTTCAGCAAATGTAAAGTTCATCAAGTGGGCGCGTGAGGGTAATTGCCCGATTGATCTTGTTACCCAGACCAACATGTTGAATAAGATTAATCAGTTCAATTTATGAAAGGTATCGTTGAGATTATTGGAGATGTAGTAAAGGAAATGAGTGGAAACCTTACAATCGTAATGCCTGCTGACATCGAGATTGACAGGTTTGAGGAAGTTAAGAATCCGGAACTGAACTACATATTTGGCTCTGCCCAGTATGTGAAGGATAAACTTGATGAATACAGCAAAGTACCTTCAACATCAGAACGTAAGTTCCCGCTCGTTGTACTGTTCTGTCCTGTTACAGAGAAGAGAGACAGTCCGGACTATTATTCCAAGGTTTCACTGAATATCCTTATAGCATGTTCGTCGACGAAGGACTGGAGTAACGAACGACGTCTGTATGCTTCATTCATCAATATTCTCAGGCCAATATATGATAGGCTGATTGAGGTAATTAGAAATGATGGACGGTTTGATATAGACTATGACAACATCATTCCGCATGATTATTCTGAAAACTACTCATATGGCAGATACGGAGCCTATACGGAATCCGGAGAGGCTGTGAGCGAGCCTATTGATGCCATCAATATCCGCTCTATGGAATTAAAGATTAAAAATCAAAGTTGTAGATAACATGAAAACAAGAAGTTGTGAATCATCTCAGATGAATACTGGAGGATCTGCATGTAAGATTGATTGGGGCAAGGTTAAGGGAGTTATTCTTGTAGAGCCCGGAGTCAAGTTGCCTGAAGACCTGACTGCCGAGAAAATGGCAGAACTTTGCCACGCCGACCGTCCGAATAGAATATATCCTATCTTTCCGATATGCGAATATGCCAAGGGTGGCGGTGAAGTACAGACCAGTGCTGTCGGCTATGGTCCAAATCTGTATAACGGTCTCAATGCCCAGACAGATACCTTTACCTTGCAGAGGTTTGATGAGATGCTGAATGCCCAGTTGTTGAAATGTGCAGACAAGGAATGGGATGCATATTATTGGGACAGCAACATGATGCTGATTGGGTACAACGACGGAACTGATGTACTTGCAGGAATCCCAATGTCTACAGTATATCCTGTTTCTACGCCATTTTCTACGAGCAGTGCGAAGTCAACAATGACTGTTAATCTGTGTCATAAGGACGCCGAAGACAGCCAGAAGAACTTTGACTATGTTAAACTTGACTTCAATCCGACCAATGCTGTTAAGGGACTTACTGAAGTCATGCTTGTTGAAAAGGAAACTGGTAAGTATCAGGTCGTGGAAACTATTGGAGGATACGACAGAACGCCAGACCTCGGCAATGCTATCGCAGAAGCGGCAGCGACAGTTATGGACGGTGCTACATCTGCATCCTATGAAAACGAACTGATAACGGTTGTAGCCGGTGAAGGTGAGATCGGCATGAAATCTCCTTCAGTACTCTATGAGAATGACATCAAGTGGGTTGAATGCGTGAAAGTTGTAAAATTGGATAAGGCATGAGAATTGATAATGTGACATTCGTCGATGAACAGGTCAAGAAATTGACGAAGGAAAAATTCATCGAAAAGCATCTTTCCGTAATCTGGCAGGACAAGAAGGAGTCAGACCGCAAGAAAGTCCTGTCTGATGTGTATGATAAGATTTGCGGCAAGCCCGATAATCAGGGGAAGGCTGCTGAGTAGTTATTGACCTATCAAGCCGGGCGAAAGTCCGGCTTTAATTTTAATTATATGGCTGATTTTGATAGACTGGAGAATGCGATACACAGAATTGCATCCGGATTCGAAAAGTCATGTATGGATTGCCTTCAGGAGAACAGTATAGAAGTTGCAGATCTTGTCAGAGAACAGCTCTATTCAGGTCTTGACGGTAATACTAACAGCCTTAGACCGGGATATCCTGATGACCCGTATTTCCATGAAACGACAACTGTCTGGCGTAACAATCCTGACGGATACATAGCATGGAAGAAGAAGATAACCCCTCCGATAACAAGCCCGAGGCTGAATTTGCCTCCAAGACCTGTTGATGTTCCTAACCTATATATCACCGGTCCGTTCCATGAAAGTATCCGTGCGTCTGTTACCGGTGACACTCTTTCTATTGATACTGTGGGATTCGTAGATGGTCCGGATATAGTAAGGAAGTACGGGGATGACATTCTGAAGCTGGGAAAGGACGCAAGAGAGTATGTTGTACTTCAATTGCTCGAGCCTTATTTGAAGAGATTTTTTAAACAATGCGGGTATAGATAATGGGATGCGGTTGCGAGAACAAGAAGATCATGTCGGAATATGAGCATGTTGCCATGCTTGCCAAGAAGGCTGCAATGCTGGACGGATGCGTGTACGTTGTGTACAAGAAGAGTGACGGTACCTATTCATTTGAAAAGGAAGGTACTAAAGTGGATGGCGTTATTGTTGAATATAAACACTATTTGTAATGGGAGATTTAAAATTAAAGGATTTCGTCGATGAGGAATCATTGAAGAAGTTGCAGGAACTTGACAGCACTATATCAGGTGTCAGACAGACTTATAAGGAAGCTGCCTCGGAACTCATCAAGGGACTTACAATAGACGTTCAGGTTAAGGGAGATATAGACAAGTTACAGACTATATACAATACTCAAGCTAAGAACGTATCATCTGCATCTGATAAATTGACTGAAGCATTCGGCCGGCAGGCAGAGATTGCAGAACAGTTGATGAAAAAAATCAAGGAGAAGGCAGACGCTGAAAAGCTGAGTACCAAAGAGGTTAAGGAATTATCAAAGGCTTCTGCTGAAGCTTCCAAGGCAATGCAGCAGGCTGCTAAGGCTGAGGAAGCAATGAATAAGGCCCAGAAAGCTGCGAACACAACCAGAAAGTCTGCTACCATGACGGAAGAAGATCGCATTCGGACAATTAAGGAAGCACTTGTGCTGGCAGACAAGGAGGTACATAGTATTGATGAAGCCAATGAAGCAAATAAGAGATTGCGTCAGGCTGTTAAGATGGTACGTGATACTGACGAAGATTATAAAAACACGTTGGGTAAGCTGAATGCTACTATAGGTGTTAATACGGACTATGTAAAGCATAACAGTGACCGTTATACTCAACAGAAGATGACTATCGGTAACTATAAGGAGGAAGTCAAAGCTGCCTGGATGGAATTGAACCACCTCAACGACTCCATGGGAAGTTTTGGTATTGTAGCCGGAAGCTTTGGCGATTCCCTTCAATCTCTTGGTAATGCTGGCAGTATATTTGAAGGATTGTCCGGAATTGGCAAGATATTCCAGAATAAGTGGTTGTTAGGGCTTGGTGCAGTCGGGGCTGCCGGTGCCGGAATAGGCTGGTGGGTAAACTACAATAAGGGGTTGGTAGAAGCTACCAGACTGACACAGCAGTTTACGGAGAAGTCTGGAGAGGACCTTAAATCTTATCGCACGGAAGTTCAGTCGATTGCAGACTTCTATGATAAGGACTTCAAGGAGGTATTGATTGGTGCCAATGCTGTATCTAAGCAGTTTGGTATCTCCGCTGAAGAGTCCCTGAAACTAATTCAGGACGGATTTATTGCCGGTGCCGATGCAAACGGCGAGTTCCTGGATACACTTAGGGAATATCCTGCGTATTTCAAGGAAGCTGGTATCAGTGCTGAAACATTCATTGCAATTACTGCTCAGGCTGCTAAGTCTGGTATATATTCGGACAAGGGTGTGGACGTTATCAAGGAAGGAAATCTCCGTATCCGTGAGATGACTACCGCTACTGCTGCTGCACTTGAAGGAATCGGCATATCCTCTGACAAGGTACAGGAACAGCTCAGAACGGGACAGAAAACCACATTCGACATTATTCAGATGGTGTCTGAGCGCTTGAACGAATTACCGGATAGTGCATCTGTTGTCGGTACCGCAATTGCTGATATATTTGGTGGTCCCGGTGAGGATGCAGGACTTCAGTATATCAGAACTCTGAAAGACATTAAGACAAACCTTAGCGATGTTAAATCTACTGCTGGTGAAGTTGGTGAAGCACAGGAAGAATATTTGCAGGCACAAAAGGAATTGGCTACTGAAGTTGCGAAACTCTTTGATGCCACTGGTGGTGCGTTCGAAAGTATGACTGCAAGAGTTAAGGCTTCTATAGCGTCCATGAGCGCTGACTTGCTGGCTTTTGTACGTAAGGGTATAGAAAGTATCGAAGAGGTTTCTATGAGGGAGGAAGAGCAGGCTAAGGCGGATGGTGCAAGATATGGAGAGGAGGACGTCAGTAAGCAGTATGAACGTATCAATACAGCTGCTCAAAAATATATCAAACAAGGTCTGTCTGAAGAAAATGCGTTCAAGAAGGCAAAGGAAGAAAGGGTTGTCATTATGAAAAAAGCCTTACAGGAAGAGGAGAAAAATCTTAAGGACGCTGTTGATCTTAATAAAAAATATTACGACGAATATCAAAATGCGAGTCTATGGAAACAGATGTTAGGAATAGATAGAACTGATGCTGCTATTGATGCTGATATTCGGAGTTCATGGGGTCAGAGGATGGCTGCTCAAAGAGGTTATTCAAGTATGGAGAAGCAGCTTGAACTGGTTGAAAATTACCAGATGCCAGGCAGCAATAAGTCAAACATATCTACAGAAACTGCTGACGAAAAGACTGCCCGACTTGAAGCTGAAAAGTCATTGCAGGAATCACGTATAGCCTTGATGGAGGAAGGCATCGATAAAGAACTGGCCACAATCCGTAACGGATACCAGCAAAAGATTGATGCTGTAAAAGGGAATTCGTCTGCAGAAGTTGCTTTGAGGAAGTCCTTGCAGGAAGAGATGAACAACGCTTTGTCGAAGGCTTCAGAGGAGTATGAGAAGAATCGTGCAAGTATTGACCTACAGAATCGTCTTGCTTCTGTTGAGGAAGGTAGTGATGAAGAAATGTCCATCCGCCTTGAAATCCTTGACAAACAGAAACAAGAAGAAATTAAGGCGCCGGAAAGTAATGGTGCTGACGTGAGCTTCATCGAGCAGAAGTACCTGGCTGAAAGACGTAAGATATATGAGGAATATGCAGCTGATTCGGCTGATGAGATTTCCAAGTCTGCTGCTGCCGAGCAAGTTATTAGAAATGCACAATATAATTCTGACCTGAAGGAGCTGGAAAAGATACATGCCAAGAAGCTCATTTCGGATGAAGAATACGAGAAAAAGAAGGCTGATATAACTGAACGGTATTCTTTGGATACTGCTAAGGCTGCTGTTGATTCAATTGAAAAACAGCTTTCTGTTGAAAACCTCAGTCAGGAGGACCGTGAAAAGCTTGCCGAACAACTCCAGAAAGCTAAAGCTGATTTGGCGAGTGCTGAAGCGGATGCTGAGATTGCTGCGATAAAGCGTGTTCAAGATGAAGAAGAAAATTCATACAAGAAAAGAATGAAGAATGCCCAGCTCTGGATGGATGTCGCAGGTGATGCAATCAGTAATATAGGTAATCTCATGTCGACTCTCTATGAAGGTGATATTGACAAGATCGAGAAAGAGCAGGATGCTAATGAGGATGCATACAATGCGGATATTGAAAGGATCGAAGCTCTTGCTGAGAGTGGTGCAATATCTGAGGAAGAAGCCGAAGCGAGAAAGAGGGCTGCTGAGGACAAGACCTCCAAAAAGAATGAGGAACTGGAAAAGAAAAAAGTTGAATTGCAGCAGAAGCAGGCGAAGTGGGATAAGGCAGTACAGATTGCACAGACAGGTATAGCAACGGCACGTGGTATAATGGAGGCATGGCAACTGGGACCTGTCCTTGGTGCTATTATGGCTGGTGTGGTTGCTGCTATGGGTGCAGTTCAGGTTGCTACCATCACTGCTACTCCGATTCCTGCATATAAGGAAGGAACAAAGGAGGGCGGACACATCGGAGGTTTGGCAATTGTCGGAGATGGGGGCAAGCAGGAAGTAGTTATATATGGTGGCCAGTCGTGGATTACTCCAGATACTCCTACTTTAGTGGACCTGCCTCGTGGAGCTGAAGTATACCCGGATGTTGATATGTTCAACTGGAATGATAATGGAGGGAATATAACTCCGATGGCCTCATCCGGGAATGCTCCTGTGGTAATTAATAATGACTATTCTGATTTGAAGAGAGAGATGCGTGGTATCAGAAGTGATATTTGTAAAATAATGAAGCAGCAGCACAGGGATTATAACAATATGCAGTATCAGATATATAAGAGTAACAGACTATGATTGAGAATATAAGTGAAATATCGTTGAAGAACTTTATCGAACTGCTGTGTGGTAATTATTCCGTATTGCAGCAAGGTGAGGAATGCTTATCATTAGACCTCAAGAAGAAGGCATCAGACCTTATATTTGAATACAGGAAAATAGTTAATCCTTCCGGTGTAGAATCTTATCTGATGGATAGGGAAGAAGGTGTCAAAATAAAATCACGCCTGCTTGCATTGAGAATGTGCAAGGCATTATTGTCACTTGGAGATGTCGATTTTGTGATTCAATCCATGAAGGATATGGGATATGGGAATGTTGCTTCCGAAAAGGTTGGAAGTAAGATTGACAGGCATATAGCCGAGTGTCTGTATATGCAAAAAAAACATGATGACAGATTGAAGAACAATCAAAATTCCGGATCTAATAATGTACGTGAATCTTATGATACAGAGATCGCATTTATAATGACGTACTTCAAAATGAATATTGATATAAACATTATCTCTGCCGGAATTTATGCTAATATGGTCCGGCAGGCGGATAATGAAATTAGACGAAAATTGATAAGAAGACGATAGTATCAAGGCCTTACTATAATGGTAAGGCTTTTTTTATGGCATCATCGAATTATTTTCATGCCGATTAGTAATCGAGTAAAATCACTAATCATTTACAGCATGGAAAAAAAAGACTTGTACAGACTATTGGAGGGAATTGACCTCAAGTGCGAACTTATTATCGAGTCACTATCAAGGATGTCCACTGATCCTGATTTTCTTATTACCTCACTGAGAAGTATTGCAGAAAAGCAGAAAAAGATCAGTGAAAATAGTTCCGGAAAGTTATTCACCATGAAGATTGTCGGTAAAAATGGGAATGAATGATATAGTTGCCGAGAATTACGAATGGATACTTTCACAGGCTCGTCGTTATTGTCATAATATTATGGACGCGGAAGATCTGGCAGGAGAGGTTGTCTGCAAGATTCTTTTGTGTGAGAATTATGACGAATCCAGACCATTCAGGTCATGGTGCAGCGTGATATTACTGAATACTTATATTACCTTGTATAACCATAACCATCTAATTGGATTTGTGCCGGTCGATAACGTTCAGCATGCATCATCTTATTATGATACTTATCAGAATGTATATACGGATGAGATTAAGCGCATAATTGAGCTATGCACAAAAAAATCATGTGCGGTAGATTGTGTCAGAATGTATTCCGAGGGCTATAGTTATGAAGAAATTAGTGCAATACACTCTATACCTGTCGGAACGGTGAGAAGTCGTATCTCATTTGCTCGAAGACTTTTGCGTAAAGAGTTGGAAATCATATAAAATGGCGAAATTTCTGTTTGCAAAATTTGATACTATGGGCTATCTTTATAGTATAATAAAAAACTATAAGTCAAACCAATATACAAGAGCAATATGGAAACAAAAACTAACTTTCGTGCAAGAGTGATGAAATATGCGCATCAGATTCTTAGATCAGGCAAAAAAACATGGAGTGAATCCCTGAAAATGGCATGGCAGGTATATTTTCTTTACAAGAGAATGCGTAAAGGAATGGTACAGTTCATATATCGGAAAGTTGACGGTTCTATTAGAGTAGCAACCGGTACAATGATGAATTATAGCTCTACTGCAAGTAAGAGAATCACCAAGCCATCTTATAAGACTTTTGCCTATTATGATGTTGACAATGGAGATATGAGATGCTTCAAGATTGAAAATCTTTTATTGGTTCTGTAATATAATTGAGGAATTTTGCTTGGCATTAATTTATGTTCTGCAAAATTCCTTTCAATTTGCTGATTATGTTATTATTAAGTAATAGACATGATTTCAAGATTTTTTAATTCTATCCGTTGATTAAGCCTTTTAGATATATTTGCCCAAAAGGAGAGGGTATGTTAGGCAGATATTATCTACAATTAGGAGCAGAAACGGTTACCGTCGGAAGTGACGGATGCATTGATGTGTCTGATATGCTTGCCAATCTAAAGGACATTCAGATGTCATATAGTCGTGTCGATCTTGGGGGAGTCGTACGTAAGTGTGGAAGTACCCTTGAATTGACCGGTGATGCAAGGGAGAGAATTATCAGTCTGTACGAACAGAATTCTTTATCCTCATTGGCTTCATTCGCCGTATTTTCAATAGAAAATGACTGGACATTTACAAAAATATTCGAGTGCCCTCTTGACTTCTCGAGCTTCAAGTACGACTCATACAGAGCCGAAATTGGTTGTCTGGACAATTCTGCTGCTGCTGTTATCAAGGCCAACAAGTCGACTAAGTATGACTACTCCGTAGAAGAGATATCCTCTACCAAGACATTAAAGTACGATGGTGTCAGCATACGTAATGAGGAAACACTTACTGTTACCGGCCAACAGGACGAAGGCAGCACATATCAAACCATAATGCTGGAAGAACTTGATTGGTGGCTTATTCCTCCAGTTTACGTTAATTCAGAGAATGAAGGAGAGTATAAGAACTTCCTCATTCAAGACCAGCAGGAATCTCATATCAAAGGTCAATGGGCCGATGCCAATTCTCCTGAAAACACTTGTACTACTTCATGGTTCCTGGAATGTTTGTCCGATAATAGCCTCATCAATATAGAAATTTCAGCCCGCACGTTCAGCGGATTCAGAAATTATTATACTTACTTGTACAAGATATCTTCTGATGGTAGCCTTATCCGGTTGGCAAGTGCATCAGATAATGCTACTGATAAGTGGGATTCCCTGAAATGGAGCGGTGTGATGAATTCCGGAGAAAAATTACAGATTGCAATTCTTGATCCTCAGGGATCACATAATCTGCAAGGCTATGAGATACGATTCGACTACATTAACGTAAGTCTTAGCTGGAATGAGCGTGGAGAACCTATTAATATCGGTGTTGTAGAGCCTGTCACATTCCTCCAGAGGCTGCTTGATTCGATGAACGGAAAGCAAGGGATTTATGCTGATATTAAGGATACCGTGATTGAATCCGGAGTTGAAGAAGAAAATACAAGGCTAAAACATTCAGTCCTCGTTGCTGCGGAAAGTATTCGTAATTTTTCGAATGCCAAAATCACATCATCATTTTCTGACTTCTGTGATTGGATGGAATCTGTATTTGGCTATATCTATGTAATCGAGGACAGAGTTCTGTTTAGTGCAGAATATAATGACATTGAAAGCAATATCGTTGATTTTGGCGGTTTTGTCGACTACAAGAATATGGATGATGCCGAGGATACTACGTCATTACCCTATTTCTCGAATACAGATGGTGTATTCCTGAAGGCTACAGTTGTTCCCGGAGTGCAGGAACCTGCCTGGAGGGCGTCATTCGACGGCAATGAAGATTATCAGACAGAAGATATGGCATTCTACAAAGTGCGTACTGACAGATTCTATTGCAACAAGGAAAACAATATTCTCTACATAGCTACTCTTGAAACGAAGGAAATAGATGATGGAATCAGACGCTGGTTTGCGACTCTTAACGAATATGTCCATGGTGAGGTGTCTGACGGTGATTATAGCGGAATACTTCCCTTTGGTGGAATAGTCAATCTTGTAAGTAAGGATTCTGGCGTATATAATGGAAGCGTGTCACCTGACAACATAGTATATGTCCGTCAGGACAGACGATTCTATTATTTTTCTGAAGGTATGTCTTATAGTGCTTTTGCCGGATATTCTTCATACAACAAGAATAACGCTGCAAGGCCTGAGTATATATACCAGTACGGACAGAAGACATATATCGTTATTGGAGAATCTCTTGTTGAATGTACGGTAAAGAGTAGTGGAAGCAGTAATAAGGTCCCATTAGTCGTTTTCAGACATCGCAATGAAGTGTTCGGTAGAGGGAATGTAAAGAATATCAAGTCCATTTCCGAACCTCAGTACTCAGTTGCGTCTGACAGAATATATTCGTCTGTCCAGATAGGATACAGCAAGCAGGACTATGATCTCGGAAATAATGGCAAGGATGAATTTAATTTTACCGTCAACTACACGACTGGTGTACTGCTGTCCGATAAGCAGCTATCCATGATTTCGCCTTATCGAGCTGACTGCTATGGATTCGAGGAACTTGTCGGCAAGAGAGGGGAAGATACCAGCAGTTCAGATTCTGACGAGCAGATATTCGCCGTCATGTGTCATCTCGAGGATTCGGTATATATTATTGACAGGGAAATTGCCGTTGAAGGTTCTTACTCTGATACGGTATTCAATGCCGGATATGCCCCAGTTTACATGGTTGAAGCAAATAAAAGGTATCTTGCCTCGTTTACTGATGAATTAAAATTCGCCTCAACGACTGGCAGTTCAGATATCTCATTGGACGGCAAGAAGGTTACCGACAATATAAATCTGGATTCTCCTTTGCTTGGGCCTGGAAGCCTTTCCTTTCAGACTGACAACTATCTGCTTCCTGAAGAGTGGAACGAAACTCTTGTTCAGGTAGAATGGGACGGTAAGACGTATACCGGATGTCTTGGCAATCTTGATTATAGTACATCCCGTGAGAATGCATTTGAATATGAATTGATAGAAACAGATTGAATATGTATATAGTTAGCCCGTTTACCCCGTTGTTTTTCTCCCCATCCTCCGATGTGTCAGGGTGTCAGAGCCGCTATATGCAGGTTTTTGCACCTACTGACCAGATTCTTGTAGAGGTGATAGCGCGGTCAGAATCACGTACTATTACTGGAAAGATTATATCTGTATGCGATAATTCAGAACAGGATATCGAGTGGAATGTGTGGTCGATGAACGAAAGTGATAAGTTGTATTATTATGTTATTACTGGGCTGGAGGACGGGTATTACATGGTTAATGTTAATGATTTTCAGTCAGAGCTATTTAGAATTACATCTGATGAGTCTGTGCTGAAGAATACTACTCTTATACAGTATTCCAGCAAGGACAACAAGGATCGTCAGGATGTAATCTTCTGGGTATCGGAGCAGCAGATGTTCTTCGACTGGCGCGTGCATGGCGGATTCAAGGACAGCAACTGGAGCTTTGGTGTTGACAACGAACAATTCACCAACTCAGAGAATGACCTTTCGGAAATATATTCACGAGAGTATACGATGAAAACGTTTACCCTTGGAGGAAATATCGGATGTCCTATATGGTATGGAGAACATTTGAATAGGATTCTTAGCTGTACTTATGTATACTTTAATGGGAAAAGGTATATCAGGTCTGAAGCTAATGTTCCTGAAATTAATCAGGTTATTGATGATGTAAGAAGCTATGTCTTTAATCAAATTCTTAGAGAGATTCAATTTGTAGATTATACTGAATCCGAGAATATGCTGAAGATTAGAAGGGTTCAGGATAACAATATGCGACAATATGATAATAGATTGCTGATACTATGACGGATTTAGAAAAACAGGAAATAATTGATTCAGTTGTATCTTTTTTGAAGAAGGACAGCCTGACCATTGACCAGCTGGCTAATACGGATGTCCTCGATTCCGAAGATATGATTGAGTTGAATAAAGGAAGGAAGGTATCTCTTGATGCTCTCAGGGAATTTATTCGCGGGTATGGTATCTATCTTGAAATAATCGGTAAAAATGATGATACCTTGCCTTCTGACAATAATGTATTTTCTGCCGTTCGTACTCTGTATGAGATTTCTAAAAATACAGAAGAACTGAAAAAGTTGTTCTTGAGGAAAGACCAGTCAGATGCGACAAATTTCTTGCTAAAATTCGGAAATTTTATCGACTCTTTAGTAGCCGGTAAGGGTGCCGGGATATTCCCGGACGGGCGCGGACAATTCGAGAAGCTGGAAGTGCGCAGCGCAATGATCGTGAAGGAACTTATTTACAATCGTTGGTTTGCGCAGGAAGGTAATGCTACCTATTCCGAATCTGGCACAATCGAACGAATTGATCAGCTCGAAGACGGCACGTATGACCTGTATCTTCGTCGTCGTTGGGACAATGATATTACGGCATTCAAAGCTCAGGACGTAAGTTACGGCTCTGTGAATAATCTTAACTCAACCGGAGAATATTATGATAGCTGGTTTCGTGTCCTTAGTGTCATGCAGGCAGAGAATAAGATTAACGTGGTTCTTTATCCTGATGAAGAGGTTCCTGGAGGGAAAAACTATGAACCTGCTGCTGGTATGGTGATTACCCGTAGAGGTAATGCTGTAGACGAAGAGCGGCAAGGGTTCTGGTACATATCATCGTACGAAGGCTGTATCTG
>ULUH01024919.1_pt1 | contig 49930 bp, 38 predicted proteins | sample 1958241 | NCBI WGS metagenome assembly ULUH01 (sample SAMEA4835753, study PRJEB28245) | human gut metagenome | biome: gut microbiome; material: fecal sample | place: Denmark | collected 2008 | reverse complement strand
GTAGCATATGCCGTATTTCCTCCTCCGTACCAGAATTTACCACCATATTGTAGCTGGTTATATGAGCCTTTCTTGATGGTAGGAAGATAAAGGGAACCTCTACAGTCGGTGTCTGCTATCAGGCTGCGCATGCGCTGGCTGGGCAGACCTCCGTAGGTCGTCCATACATTTCCACAAGAATTGGCAGACCAGCTGTTGTTTACATCGATGGCCAGACGGAAGATACTTTCCGAATTGCTGTCGCCGCTGGTATATAGTTTTTTATAGTCGTCTACACTATATGCTACAACTTTCTTTCCTGAGTGCTGGAGTGCATTCGATGCATATTTCTCGGCATTGCTGAAGTCTTCCAGATACAAGTAAGTACGTGCCAGCAGACCCTCGATGGCTGCCACAGACAGATACTGGTTGGTACCTCTTCCTTCGGTTTTACTTTCTTTGTAGCAAGTCAGGGCATTATTGAAGTCTTCCAATATCGCCTTGTAGCACTGTCCCACGGTAGACCGGCTGACTTCCTCGAAAGCTTTGACCGGTTCGTTGACGATCACCACACCGATGGCATCACTGTTGTCTGTCGTTCCGTTTACCTTAATCTGTTTACCAAATACATTTGTCATAGACAGCATGGCATACCCTCTCAGTCCGTAGGCTTCTGCCATATATTGTTTCAATGCAGCTTTGTCGGCATCGGGAGTAGTTGCTTCCAGTTCCTTTCCCGCCTTGATGATACGTGAAGCATTGTCTACTACCTTGTATCCATATTTCCAGATGCCACTCAAGTAGGGATCGTCGGGGGTTATGCTATAATGGTTGATGGTCATCCAGTGGTTGGCAGAGCCGTTCAGGTAAGCCATGTCACCAGCCATGTCACCGATGGTAAGCGAATAGTTTCCGGCAAAATAGAATGCGAACAGTTGATAGTAAGTTCCGTTCAGGGCATATTTCAGGTTGTCTACGCTTGTCAGTCCGTTGTCAACGTCTATTCCTTCGTTGTATTCCGTATCGAAGAAACTGTTGCAGGAGGCAAAGCTTCCGGCCAGGGCCGAACAGATAAACAGGCGAGTGATAAACTTCTTCATATTTCGTTCTTGTTTGATTCGTTAAACATATTTATTTAAAACCCGAGGGTGATTCCGGCAAGGAATGTTCGTGTAGATGGATACTGGAATGAAATCAATCCGCTTGTGTATGTTTCCGGATCGTAACCAACGAAATCCTTTGCTTTGAATGTATAGATGTTGTCCACCGATACATAGATGCGCATGTTGTCTATCAACGCTTTCTTCAAGAGTTGTTTAGGCAGTGTATATCCCAGTTGCAGGTTCTTTACACGCAGGAAGTTTCCGCTGTACAGGAAGCGTGAAGAATGGTTGTTTTCTCCGGAAGTGTTTCCGTATACATATTTCGGAACATTGGTGTAACGGTTGTTTTCGGTCCATGCATTTTCATATAGATAAGTTGTCGGAGTGACGTTTCCCTGACTTCCTGCCGCGTTGAAGAAGCGGTTCGAAACGGCATAGACTTTTCCTCCCAGTCGGTAATTGAAGTCGGCCGAGAAGTCGAAGTTCTTCCATTGTACGCGTGTACCGAAACCACCATAGGCTTTAGGGTCGGCCGAACCGAGGTAACGTTTGGCACACTCGTTCCAGTTGGTTGTGGTTTCGTCGCCTGTTTCATTTTTATACCATAACGGATTTCCGGTATTAGGGTCTACACCTGCATATTCTACCATATAGAACTGTCTTAAGGGATAGCCTTCCTGTTGGATGGTATAGGTACCTTCAATTGGTTTTCCTCCAGAAAGTTTCGTAACACGGTTTTGGTTGAGTGTAACGTTGGCGTATGCAGTCCATGTCCAACCCTTGGTTTGGAGGATGGTACCGTTCAGTCCGATTTCAACACCTCTGTTTCTCATAGAACCGATGTTCTGGTATACTTTGCTCAAGCCGGTAACCTGAGAGATAGGCAGCTCAAACAGCATGTTGGAAGTTGCCTCGTTGTAGAGGTCTATGGTCAGGTTCCATCTTCTGGCAAGTGTAAGGTCGATTCCGATGTTCAGCTTCTTGCTGGTTTCCCATCCCAGGTCGGGGAGGTTCAGCGATACGGGAACGATACCCGGTGTGCTGTCATAATTGTAGCCGGCGCTGTAGAAACCACGAGCTGCATACCAGTCAATATCCTGATTACCCACCGTTCCGTAGCTTGCACGCAGGGCGAGGTTGGTAAAGACTTCATTGTCTTTCAGGAATTCTTCTTCGGAGATACGCCATTTGCCGCCTATAGACCAGAAGTTACCCCAGCGGTTGTTGCTGCCGAATACGGACGAGCCGTCACGACGGAAACTTACCTGTCCGTAATACTTTCCCTGATAGTCGTAGCTTGCATTCAGGAAGAAAGAAGCCAGACGGGCCTGACGGGTAACGTACGACGGATTGCCGTAAGAAGAACCAGCCATATTCAGTTCCCGGTATCCTTTCAGCGGGAAGTTGATTCCGGCATACGATTCATTCCAGTAGTTCTTCCACTGTGCTTCCTGTCCAAGCATGATGTTCAGGTTATGCTTTTCGTTGAAAGTATGCATCCAGTTCAAGGTATTGGTCCATGTGATGGTGGTGGTATTCGAATTATATTGCATACCACGTCCGTTGTCGCTGGCTCCCTGATTGTTGTACCAGCTCCAGAAATCGTACTGGCGTGTGCCGTACGAGTTGATACCTAATGAGGTTTTCAGAATAAAACCTTTTCCAAAGTCGATGGCAAAGTATGGGTTCAGGTTAATGGTGGTTGTCTTGGTATTATAGATATCTCCTTCATCCTTGTCGTAAACGGCAAGCGGGTTGTACGAGATACTGGTGTTATAACTACCGTCTTCGTTGTAGAACGGATCAAGAGGGGTTGCCCTCAGGGTAGCACTGACAAACGGGTTCGAGAAAGAACCTCCGGTTGACTGTGAGAAGACATCCATGTCGGCCAGCGCGAACGAGGTATTGAACCCGAAGCTGAACCATTTGTAGGATGTTTCCAAATTGAGGCGGGCAGAGTATCGTTTCATACCGCTGTTGATGGCTACGCCTTCCTGATTCAGGTAACCTACACTGGCGTAGTAGCGTGTCTTGCCGTTTCCACCGCTGAAGCTGAGGTTGTAGTCCTGATAATATCCGGTACGTGTGATGGCATCAATCCAGTCGTAGCTCTGGATGCCGTCCCAGTTATAATCCGATTTGATCTTGGCCATAGCCGATTCGTAAGTATACTTCTCGGGGTTGCTGTTTACCAGACCTCTTGCAAACATGTCGGCGGTCTGCTGTGCGTTGCAGAAAGAGAAGTTGTTGGGAGCAATGGTTGTGAATCCCTGTTTGATGTCCAGGTCGATGTGCATGGCACCTTCCTGTCCCTTTTTGGTTGTGATGACAATCACACCGTTGGCCGCACGCGAACCGTAGATGGCCGTAGCGTTGGCGTCCTTCAAGACTGTAATGGTTTCTATATCGGCTGTATTGATATTTGCCAGCGGGTTGAATGCGCGGTTGTCTCTGGACGATGCAGCATCCGTGTCCGAATTCATCGGCATGCCATCGATGATGTAAAGAGGCTGTGTGCCCGAGTTCACGGAACTTTCGCCTCGGATGTAGACGTTTGCCTGAGCACCCGGCATGCTGGTTGAATTGTTCATCTGTACACCCGGCATACTTCCTTCCAGTGCTTTCATAAAGTTGGCATCCGTACGAGATTCGAGGGTAGTAGGACTTGCCACGTTGGCAGCTCCTGTAAATGTGCTTTTCTTGGTAACACCGTAACCGGTTACCACAACTTCGTCCAATACCTCTGTATCTGACTGTAATATTACATTTAATACCGGCTTGATATCTAGTTCACGGCTACGCATACCGATGAACGAGATAATTACCTTCTTGGCATCTGCCGGAATGTTGCCAAGTGTGAATTTTCCATCAATGTCAGTCACTGTTCCTGTGTTGGTTCCTTTGATAAGAACAGAAGCCCCTACAATTGGGAGATTGTCTTCTTCTGAAGTGACGACTCCTGTCACCGTCGATACCTGTGCCATCGCTATGCTGATACAAGCGAAGAGGCAAGTACAGATTAAAAGCAATTTTTTTCTCATAAGATCTCTCGTTTTAGGTTAAGTCTAAAACTAAAAACAGCAAACAAGTAAGAATTGTTTGCTGTTTTTATAAAAAAAGTTCAAAAAAAATCTATTCTGTACTTCTTTTTGTCTGTGATAAGTCTTTTATTGCATCTTTTCGGCTAAATATTGCCCTGTATACGATGCTCCACAGCGAGCGACCTCTTCGGGAGTGCCACAAACCACAAGATTACCTCCCATATCTCCTCCCTCCGGACCGAGATCGATTACATAGTCGGCACATTTTATGACATCCATATTATGTTCGATGATAACGACAGTATGTCCGCGTGCTATCAACGAATCAAAAGCTTCGAGCAGCTTTTTGATATCGTGGAAATGAAGACCGGTAGTCGGTTCATCGAATACAAAGATAGTAGGCTGCGACTTTTCGATACTTAGGAAATAAGCTAGTTTTACACGCTGGTTTTCTCCTCCAGAAAGGGTAGAAGAGGATTGTCCTAACTTGATATATCCCAGTCCTACCTCTTGTAAAGGCTGAAGTTTCTTTACTATCTTCTTTTGTCCGTGCTTGTCGAAAAACTCGATGGCCTGATTGACTGTCATTTCAAGAATATCATAAATATTCTGCCCTTCGTAACGTACTTCCAGAGTTTCGCTCTTGAAACGTTTGCCGTGACACGACTCACATTCCAGTACCAAATCGGCCATGAACTGCATCTCTACAGTTACGGTTCCTTCTCCCTTACATTCTTCACATCGTCCTCCTTCGGTGTTGAAAGAAAAATATCCGGCCGAATAACCCATTTGTTTGGATAAAGGCTGGTCGGCAAACAGTTTTCTTATCTCGTCGTAAGCCTTGATGTAAGTTACAGGATTGCTGCGTGATGACTTTCCTATCGGATTCTGGTCGACAAACTCTATGTCTTTTACCATCTGAATATCGCCTTCCAGAGAGACAAACTCACCCGGACGGTCACTGCTTTCGCTGTATTCCCGTTTCAATGCTTTGTAGAAAATATCACGAACCAGCGTACTTTTACCTGAGCCGCTGACTCCGGTTACAACCGTCATCACATTGAGCGGAAAACGTACGTCTATTCCTTTCAGATTATTCTCTCTTGCACCTTTTATCTCTATGTAGTTATTCCATGAACGGTGAGTTTGCGGACGTTCGATCGTTTCTTCTCCCAGCAGATATTTTACCGTATAACTGTTGCTTCCGGGTTTCAGGTCTTTCATATCTCCTTGATAAACGATTTCTCCACCCAGTCGGCCGGCCTTAGGACCTATGTCGATGATGTAATCGGCAGCACGGATGATTTCTTCATCGTGCTCTACAACCACAACTGTATTGCCCAATTGCTGTAACTGGCGAAGTACCTTGATAAGTTTGTCCGTATCGCGGCTATGCAAACCGATGCTCGGTTCATCCAGAATATAAAGAGAACCTACCAGACTACTACCTAACGAGGTGGCAAGGTTGATGCGCTGGCTCTCACCACCCGAAAGCGAGTTGCTGAGGCGGTTCAAAGTCAAATATCCCAACCCTACGTCGAGCAGAAAGCTGAGCCGGTTGTTTATTTCATTCAGCAGGCGCTGAGCGATCAACTGGTCGTGCTCATCCAGTTTCAAGGTACGGAAAAAGTCTTTCAACTGATAGACCGGCATTTCCACCAGTTCTGCGATAGTACGTCCTCCCACCTTGACATAAAGGGCTTCTTTCTTCAAACGGCTTCCGTGGCATTCGGGACAAGTAGTCTTACCCCGATAGCGTGCCAGCATTACACGGTATTGTATTTTATACTGATTCTCTTCCAGCATTTTGAAGAATGAATCAATACATACCTTATCACGTGGCCCGTGCCAGAGATAATCTTTCTGTTCCTGAGTCAGATTATAATAAGGTTCGAAAATCGGAAAATCGTGAGCCGGCGCTTCCCGCAGGAATTCGGTAAGCCATTCGCTCATCTTTTCACCTCGCCAGCACATGACTGCACCGTCGTAAACGCTCAGGGCGCGGTTGGGAACTACCAGATGTTCATCAATGCCGATAATCTTTCCAAACCCCTCGCACGTGGGACATGCACCGATAGGAGAATTAAATGAAAACATCTGGTCGTTCGGCTCTTCGAATTTCATGCCGTCTGCCTCAAACTTCGTGCTGAATGTATGCAGTTTGGTTGTACCGTCGGGCAGATAGAAGCGCAGCAGGCAGGCTCCGTCGCCTTCGTACATTGCTGTTTCAGCAGAGTCAGTCAGTCGGCTGATGGCATCTTTCGTATCGTCGCAGCTCATGCGGTCTACCAGCAGGTATACGGTATCGGCAGGATTGTACTGATATTCTTCCATACGTACCATTTCACCGTTCACTTCCAGACGGGTGAAACCTTGTTTCATGTCCATGTCTATCTGTTCGGCCTCGCTGCGTCCTTCGCGTGGGATGATAGGAGTAAGTACCGTATAGCGTGTACCTTTGGGATACGAAAGCATGCAGTTTACGATATCCTCCGGACTGTCTTTTTTAACAAGTTGCCCGCTTACAGGAGAATAAGTCTTGCCGATACGGGCGAAAAGCAAGCGGAGATACTCGTATATTTCCGTCGAAGTCCCTACCGTAGAGCGCGGATTTCGGCTGATGACCTTCTGTTCGATAGCGATGGCTGGAGGAATACCTTTGATAAAATCACATTCAGGTTTGCTCATGCGTCCCAAGAACTGGCGAGCATACGAGGAAAGACTCTCCACATAGCGGCGCTGCCCTTCGGCATACAAGGTATCGAAAGCCAGCGAAGACTTACCTGAACCTGATAATCCGGTAATAACTACAAGCTTGTTGCGAGGTATATCAACATCGATATTCTTCAGGTTGTTTACCTTTGCACCTTTAATAGATATGTATTTGCTGTCAGACATGCTTAGAATCGTTTAGTTTCAATAGGCAAAGATAATGATATATTTTAAAGAAGTTTTCATTCTTTACCGCCAAAATGAGGTAAATGCATCGCTCTTTAACAGTGTTGTCGAAACAAAATGTTATCCTGCGTGGGGATATTCTTTTGCAACGATTTAATAAAAAGAAAGCAGGTGATTATTTTTTCGTTATCTTTGCCCTCTCGATTATAATTTGAATAGAAAATATGAAATCAAAAGTGTTATTGGTTTGGCTGGCAATGCTTTTGCTGATTGCCGGAAGCGTTGAGGCGCAGACTTTATATCCAAAGCGTGAATTTCGTGGCGCATGGATACAATGTGTGAACGGGCAGTTTCAAGGTATGCCGACAGAGCAGATGAAAGCTACCCTGATCAGTCAGTTGGACAACTTGAAAGGGGCAGGCATCAATGCTGTGATATTTCAGGTTCGTGCCGAATGTGATGCTCTTTATGCGTCGACTTACGAACCGTGGAGCCGTTTTCTTACCGGACTGCAAGGAAAAGCGCCGCAACCGGGATGGGATCCTCTCCAGTTTATGGTGGAAGAATGTCATAAACGCGGAATGGAGCTTCATGCGTGGATCAATCCTTACCGGGCACAGACAAAAGGTACAACTGCCTTGTCTCCCATGCATCCTTACAACAAATATCCCAAACTTTTTGTACGCTACGGCGGACAGTTGTATTTCGATCCGGGTTATCCCGAATCGAGAGCCTATATCTGTAAAATAGTACGCGATATTGTTTCCCGTTATGATATTGATGCCATTCACATGGACGACTACTTCTATCCTTATCCCATTCCGGGAGAAGATTTTCCCGATAATGTCAGCTTTGCTGCCTACGGACGCGGATTTACCAATAAAGCAGACTGGCGCAGAGATAATGTGAATGTATTGATAAAGGAAATACATGAAACGGTACGCAGTTGCAAGCCATGGGTGAAATTTGGTGTATCTCCTTTTGGCATCTACCGTAACAAGAAATCTGACCCGAACGGTAGTGATACGAACGGACTCCAGAACTACGATGACTTGTATGCCGATGTATTGTTGTGGGTAAACAATGGCTGGGTGGACTATAACATTCCGCAGATTTACTGGGAAATTGGTCATCCGGCAGCCGATTATGATAAATTGATTCGCTGGTGGGCACGCAATTCGGCAGCACGTCCGCTGTTTATCGGACAGGATGTAGTGCGCACAGTGACAAAGGCAGACCCGAAGAATCCTTCTCAGAACCAGATGCCTGCCAAGTATCGGTTGCAGCGCATGTTCCCTACCGTGCAGGGTAGTTGTCAGTGGTATGCTGCGGCAGTAGTAGAGAATAAAGGCAATTACCGTAATATGCTGGCCAATGTTTATCATAAATATCCGGCACTGGTTCCAACTTCACCTTTTATTGATAACGAAGCTCCAGACAAAGTGAAAAAAATGAAGCCGGTCTGGACAGCCGACGGTTATATTCTTTTCTGGACAGCTCCGAAAGCGAAGGATGAAATGGATCGGGCTGTGCAGTATGTAGTGTACCGTTTCGACAACAAGGAAAAAGTGAACCTGAATGATCCTTCTCACATTGTTGCCATAACCAACGATGCGTTCTATAAACTTCCTTATGAGAACGGTAAGACCAAATACCGTTATGTAGTGACAGCACTCGACCGACTGCATAATGAATCGAAGGCAGTGAAGAAAAAAATTAAACTATAAAATAGATTTTCATGTCAGAACCCGTTCAGATAATGGACGGGTTCTTTTTTTAGGTGAAACCGTCTGTGTTTGTGCTAGTTCTTTCAGTTTAAATTTGTTATTCTAAAAGATTTGTATAACTTTGCTAAAGACACAAAACAAACAGGAGTGTGCCGGTAAAAGAAGGCAGCCCCTACACTCCAAAAAACAACCACAAGATTCTTAAGGGGCTGGAACCTTAAAAAAACGATGAACGCTATGAAAAAATTATTATTAACCGTCGCCTTAGGATTATGTACGCTCGCCGGATTTTCTCAGGCAAAATTCGATGTACATGCTGGTATGTCTATGGCAAACATCACCAACAGTGAAGCAGATTTAAAGATCGGCTATTCGGTAGGTGTGGGAATGGACTATGCTATTACGGATATGTGGGCCTTTCAGACAGGTCTGAATTTTACAAGCAAAGGCTGTAAGGAATCTGTTGAGGGAGTAAAAGCTAAGTTTAACCCTGTTTATCTGGATATCCCTTTGCTTGCAGCTGTAAAACTTCCTATCAGTGAAGGAAATACTTTCGTAATCAATGCAGGTCCGTATGTAGGCGTTGGTTTGGGAGGAAAAATGACTGTTGAAGACGGTGGTGCTGAAGTTGGTACCAAATTGTTTAAGAAAATAGATGGAGCCGATGAAGCCATGATGAACCGTTTTGCTGTAGGTTTGCAGTATGGAGTAGGTTTTGAGTTGGGATATAGATATTTGTTGAACCTGACAGGTCAGTATGGATTTACCAACATGATAAAGGACAGCTGGGTTGATGAAAACAATAAGAACCTTGCATTTTTGATAACAGTCGGTTATCGTTTTTGATAAGTATGGATCTATTTCATAATTGAAGTAGACCTTTCTATGATAAAAATAGCTCTATCATTTTCCTCAAGAGAATTTGATAGAGCTATTTTATTTATATTCCTTATTAATATTAGAATTCGTAGCCGAAGCCTAAGTTCAGGTAAATGGGGTACATGGCAAACGAAATCGTTTTGAAATCCTTCTGGAAAATATCATTCAGTCCCCACGTCAAGTCGGCATGTACGGTGAGGTGCTTGTACGCTTTCCAGCTTCCTCCCACTTGAACTCCCCATTGGAAATGGCGCAGCTTATCAGAAAAATCATAGGCAGCAGAATTTTCCCCTTCAAAGTCAATGCGGCTTCCTGTAGCATCAGGCGTACGTAAATGTCCTTCATAAACATCTCCCGAGAAATCTCCGTCTATCATATATGAGAAATACGGTCCGGCTACGATTTTCCAGCGGTCACTTATTTTGTAGTTCGCCAGCAGAGGAACAGTGATATACGACATTTTCACTTTTGTTTTAACTCCACCAGTCCAAAGGCCTTCCACCTTTCCACCAGTATCGTTGAAGATAGCCATACCATAGTTTTTTACCGTGGCGCGAGTATTCATATTCTTGCTGTCAAGGCGTATACCGAGACTTACTCCCCATTTCTGTCTGGCGTCAATCCATTTGGTTGCATTTCCTTCCAGAGTAATAGCAAGCCCGGGAGAATAGCTGTCCAGACTTCTTATTTCCTTGGGGAGAGGGAGCGGAGAAGTACCTCCAATATTTACACCTGCCTTGAATTCATAGTCTAATCCGTGCAGTGACGACCACAATAAGCCTTTGTGTTCGCTTGATTGTGCTTTCAGTAAATTTGTTCCGGCTGTAAGCATGGCAGCCAGTATGACTATATATTTTTTCATGATGTTATGTTTCAATTGCTAAAGAGTTGATATTATTCACAAGTAATCTCTACCTCATCAATACACAGCTCGCTGCCGGTAGCTCCTTCGAAATAGGCGCCTTGAATGCTGGATGAGAAGACGATAGCCAGTTTATACTTGCCAGCTTTCAATTTTTCCTCGTCGATGGTCTTGCCGTTTTGCAGCTTGAAATCCAGATCAAATCTGGTCCATTGGTCAGTTGTTTTCATTTTGTCTATGCGTGCCAGCAGTACAATATTTTTGGCTTTCTCATTGTTTGCAGTAAATAGATCACCATCAAGTGAGAAATCACTGTTAGGCGCTTCGTACAATACCGCATAGATATCACCGGTATCCGTCTTGTCTGGAATTACATTTCCGTTTTGATCCGTGAGTGTGGTTCCCGGTTTATATTTGTAATAGCCCGACATCTTTATAGGTTTTCGTGTAAATGGAAATCCGAATTTTGTAGCTTGTCGGGGAGCAAGAATAGCAGATGCTATATCGAACGATCCGATAAAAAGGTTACCGGCTGCAATTGGCATCTTGGGAATTGTGTTCATACCGAAACTGCCTGTAGACTGTGTCACCAACTTTACGCATTTTCCAGAGAATCCTCCATCGGATTGTACTGTAGGATATTGCATGGCATTACTTGCCATTCCGCATAGGCTGTATCCCTGATTACCGCTTGCCCATTGCATGAGCCCGCTTATGTCAGTCAGGTATAATATGTGGTATGGATTTATTTCTTTTAAGTTTTCAAACGAGTATTTCAATGGAAGTTCTATTGTATATAGATTTATGGTATAAGTAGCCTTATTGTTTCCATCTTCAGAAGTAACGGTAAACTTACGGTTCTTTTCAGTACTAAAATCATAGAAAGGTGGATTGTCATTGCTTTGAGGCTTTTCGGGGCAGATAGTTGCTCCGTCGGGTAGTGTAAAGTTCAGCTCCTGCGCCGTTATGTCGGCTCCTTCGAACACGAATACATCGATTTCCCTGCTTAAATCGTTGATGTTTATCAATTGGATGTTAGAACCATTGCATCCGTCAATAGCTGCTTCTACGTTTAGCGCTTCATCCTGAATACAGGAGATGGTAAAGAAGGATAAAAAGGTTCCGATTAAAATGTTTTTGAATTTCATATAGCTTCTTTTTTGTGTTATTGAACAGTTACAAATATATAGAAAAAAAGTATCTTGAACATAGAAACCTATTTTAAAATATTTATTTTTTTGTGAAGAATAGACTATGTGTAAAAACGTAAGTACTAGGTTTTTCATTGGTTTAGAATATGAATTTATGAGAATAAGTAAAAAATAGAACAAAAATAAAAAAAAAAGACCTTTCCAGATTTGTGAAATCTCAGTTACTTTGCACGTCGAAAAATTAAATTATTATTTGGATGAAAATGAAAAACTATTTGAAGATTCTTTCTTCTGTGGTGTTGCTGACTTTCTTAGCCAGTTGTTCGAATGAAGAAGGAAAAGAGAGTGTTTCAGGGCAAGGCAGCATCATGGTCGATTTGTCGACAGACCTGTCTTACAGCCGTTCAGTAGATGAGAGCGCTTATCTGAACGTGAACAACTATAAGGTATCCTTGTATAAGGGGGAAGAGCCTGTTTACACAGATAAACTTTATGGGGATTTGGAACTGGAGCAAAGTGTGGATTTTGGAGTTCCTTACACACTGACTGCTTACTATGGAGAGGATGTAGCTGCTGGCTACGATAAATTGTATGTAAAAGGTAGTGAAACGTTTACTGTATCTCAGGGCGATAAAAAGACTATATCTATCGTATGTAAACCTGCTAATGCAAGAATGACAGTTGTATACGATGGTAAGTTTGATGAGTATTTCCAAGATTGTACGGTTTCTATCAAGACAAGCTATATGGATGAGGCTTGGGAGATGGATAAAGCGGATGCAGGTCAGAAACTTTATTTGAAAACCGGTGATGAGGGGGTACAGGCTACTTTAACTTTCGCGTTGACCGATAATAACGGCGATCCGGTATCTGTGGATGGCTTCGAAACTTCAAAGGTGGTCGATCTGAAACCTTGTTATTCTTATACCTTGACTATCAAACCTGATGAAGCAGAAATTCAGGGTGGTAAGTTGGGATTGGATATTACTATTAACCCTGACGTTACTGACGAAGATGTAACTGTTGATATTCCGGGTGATTACATTCCAAGTTAAAATAAAATACGAGTAAAATGAAAAAATATAAGAGTTTAATATGGCTTTTAGGCCTTGTGATAGGTTTTTCATCTTGTGAAATGCGTGACGAGCTTTTGGGCAAGGGGGAAGTCGGAGAAAATGCAGGTACATTGGAGCTCGACTTGGCATCTATTTACAACGGTGTTACGGTGAGCCGTGCCAATGAGGCTGTCGACAACGGAACTACTACCGGAAGTTTTGATGAAGAAGATATTAATGTTGATAATTATACGTTGGTTGTAACAAATACAGAAACTCAGGAAGAGGTTGCCAAAGGTAAGGTCAGCGAACTGAAGAACGAGAGCGGTAAAGTCGTTCTTCCGTTGAACGAAGGAGATTATTCTGTAGTTGCTTACAATTATGAAGGAGAAAACGTAACTGTATCCGAACGTCCTTATTTTAAAGGGGAACAGACTTTCTCTGTAAAGAAAGGTATTGCTACAAGTGTTGATCTGCCTTGTAAACTGGCTTGTGTGGAAGTTTCAATAGGTCTGACTACTTCATTTGAAGAAGCTTTTAAAGATGATTATTCAGTAATAGTTGATAATGGAGATGGTGCCAGCCAGGTATTCGATAAGAATTCTCTTGGTAAGAAATATTATTTTCAGGTTCCTGAACACCAGAACAGTTTGAATGCTTCTATCAAGGCAACTTCAGAAGAAGGAAATTTTGTTGAGCTGAAGGCTACAATCCAGAAACCGGCTGATGCTGAAGGTGGAGAGTCTGATTTGGAAGGAGGAGATTCTTTTGAAATCAATCTGACTGAAGAAGGTTCTACTGAATCTCATATTTCTATCGGCATTACAGTCGATCTGACATTCACTGAAGTTGGTGAAACAATCGAAATCCCTGTAGGCAATATTATTTATGAAGGTCCGGAAACTCCGGGAGAAGGTGGCGAAGGTGATGATGAGCCGACTACCGGTACTTTATCTGTTACGGGTATTCCGGAAACATATAATCTAACTACTACAGGAACTGTTCCTACAATTAAAGTCGATATGGCTTCAGAAAAAGGTATCAAGTCACTAATCGTTTCGATAAGTAGTGATAATGAAGAGTTTTCTGGCCTATTGACTCCTTTGGATTTATTGGAACCTTTTGATTTGTGTAATTTGGAAGAAAGACCAACTGCTAAATCAACTTTGCTTGGATTGAATTTGATTTCGGAAGATGTATATACACAGTTGCATGCTGGAACATTGACATCTTATACTTTTGAAGTAACCTCTTTGGTAGCGTTACTTCCACAAACTGGTCTTACTGGTTCTCACAAGTTTACATTGACTATTTCCGATGGCAATGAAACTAAGGAAGGAGCTTTAACAGTGAATGTAACCGAATAATAATCCTGCTTGTAAGGATAGAGAATTAAAAATAGAGATAAATGAAAACAAATATATTAGTTACCAGTTTATTTCTTTTGGCAGGACTATTTACTTCTTGCCAGTCAGAAATAGATGAAGCCAAAGGATATGGCTATCTCCAGCTGTCTTCCATTGATGTTAATAAGGGTGTAGAAACTCGTGCTGACATAACTGAATCGGAAGTGATTGCTGTCGATATATTAGACGAGTCGAATGCTGTAGTACAGCATGCCGACGACTGGAGAAACTTGGATGATGTATTGCTGAGAGTAGCAACTTATACCATCAAGGCATATTCAGCCGACAAGAATATGGAAACTCAGGGCTTTGATGCTCAGCCTTATTATGCAGGACAAAAAGATGTAGTAATCGAAGCTAATAAGGCAAAGAGTGTAAACATTACTTGTAAACTGGCACAGGCAATGGTTTCTGTAAGTTGCTCGGAAACTTTTAAGTCAACTTTTGCTGGTTATACATGTTATATAGAAGGTGCTGATGCGTTGAGTATTCCATTTGTAGAAGATGAAGCACGTGCTGCTTATGTAAAGGCTGGTCAGCCTTTGACTGTAAAAGTGGATTTCGGCAATGGAAAGTCTTTCTCTCAAGAAATCACTTCGAAAGCGGAAGCTGCTTACCACTATAAAGTAAACTTGGATATTACGGAAGGAAATGCCGGATTCGATATTTCTGTAGACCAGACCATTCATCAGTATGATGTAACTGTAATGGTTCCGACCAAGCAGGAAAGTGCTGATATGGTGACCAGTGATATTCAGAATGATGCTTCCAAGGTTTGGGGACAGTTTGCTTATTTGTCAGGAACTTGCAATTTGGCGGAAATTACTTCTCCGGTACAGTTCCGTTACAAGAAAAAATCTGGTACAGAATGGACTACTGTAGAAGCTGTTCAGGAAGAAGGTACAAAGAACTATTCAGCGAAGGTTGCTCCGCTGGATTTCGGTACAGCATACGAATATTATATTGTATGTGGAGATAAAACAGGCGAAACTTGTACGTTTACTACAGAATCGTATGTGGAAATTCCGAATTTGAACTTTGATACTTGGAGTCAGAACGGAAAGAACTGGTATGCCAATGCTGATGCTTCAGATAGTTATTGGGCTACCGGTAATTCTGGAGTGACTCTTATCAAGGATGCTACAACTGTTCCTGTTGAGGGGAGTGAAGCGCATAGTGGAAAGGCTGCTAAAATGACTACTGTTGATAATGTAATGCTGGTTGGAGCTGCTGCTGGTAATTTGTTTATCGGAACTTACAAAACCGAAATGCTGAATCCATCTGCAAGTGTTAGCTTTGGTCGTGATTACGCAGGGGCTCGTCCTGTAAAACTTTCAGGCTACTATAAATATACTTCTTGTGCAATCAACTATGGTTCTAAACCGGGTACACTTACAACTGATGAATGTAATATTTATATTCGTTTGTGGGATGCAAACGGAGAGAAAATTGGTTTCGGTGAGTTTGTGGGTTCTGAATCGGTTGATACATATACTCCGTTTGAAATAACCATTAATTATAGTAATACTCAGAAACGTCCTGCTAAGTTAACAATTGTTGCTACTTCTAGTCGTTATGGTGGTGACTTTAGTGGTAGTAAAGTAGTTGGCCAAGTTGGAGCCGGCAGTACCCTTTGGGTAGATGATTTTGAATTGTCATACTATTAATATTTTACATGAAGAAATATTTCATTCTATTATTAACCTTTTTGTGCGTAACTTCGGTCTACGCACGAAAAGGTTATGATCGTAATATAAAACCTTCTCTGTTTGTGCCGAAAGGTTCGTGGATGGGAGGAGTTACATTCTCTTATACGGAATTGACAGGCGATAATTACAAATTCCTTATACTGGATGATGTGAACGGTGAAGGTTATACTTTTAAGGTGAGTCCGTATGCCGGATATTTTTTTCGGGATAATATGGCTGCCGGTATACGTTTGAATTATAATCGTACCTATGCGGATATAGGTAGTATTAATCTGGATTTGGGAGATGACCTGACATTCGATATCAGCGATTATAAGTATCTGGAGCATGAATATACTGCTGCCGGATTTTTGCGTACTTATATGGGACTTGGAAACAGTAAAGTTTTTGGCTTTTTCAATGAGCTTCGTCTGACGTATGGATATGGTCAGGGAAAAACTTTGTCTGGGTCGGATGAGAAAGCAACGGGTACTTATCAAACTTCTCATCGTTTGCAGATTGGTGCGGCGCCGGGTTTGACAGCTTTCGTTACGAACAATATGGCAGTCGAGGTGTCGATTAATGTCGTTGGTCTGGACTTCAAGTGGATTGAGCAGACTACCAATCAGGTAGAACATGGCTCATATCGTCAGAGTTCGGCGGATTTTAAGATTAATATATTTTCTATTAATATAGGTATTTGTACTTATTTTTAAATTGACAAATTATGATTATAAAAGCTTTGAAGTTTAGCTTTATATCACTCTTGTTACTGAACATGTCTTCGTGTATTGAGAATGACATTCCTTATCCTTATATTGAAGGTGTTATTCAGGAAATTCAGGTAGACGGAATGCAGGGAGAAGCCGTGTTCAATAATCAGGCTCGTACTATCGAGCTTACCATAGGCGAAGACGCTTTTATTGATAGTTTGCCGATTACCAAGCTGGTTGCTAATACAGAGGCTTTAATTTATCCGGATACGGCTGCTTGTATTAAGCCGAATGGCTTTCCAAATTTCAGCTTTAATTCGTTGGACGAACTTCCTGCCAATGCCAATACGGCTGTCGATTTTACAAATCCGGTAAGTTTCTTGCTGAAAACATACCAAAATTATTGGTGGAAAGTTGTTGTTACTCAGGATATAGAGCGTACTATTGAAGTAGAAAATCAGTCAGGAACGGCTCCTTTGCTGGATGTGCATAATCATATTGCTATTATTTATGTCACAGAAGATGCTGATTACCGGAATATCAAGATTAAAAAATTGAATCTGGAAGGTTCCAAGACTGTGCTCGATCCGCCTGCAGAAACAGTAACGGACTTTACTCGTCCACGTGTATTTAAGGCTTATCGAAACGGCAGATATATATGCGACTGGACGGTCGATGTGCAGAAATCATCGGTGGCTGCTTCTGTAGAAAAGGTGAATGCATGGGCTACTAAGGCTTATATCAGTGGCAGTTTCCGTGCGGGGACGAATGTTTCAGTGGAATATCGTGTAAAGGGCAGTGAAGAATGGACTGAGCTCGATGCTTCTGCTATTACCAAAACAGGAAATACTTCTTATTCTGCTGAACTTACCGGATTACAAAGTGGCACAGATTACGAAGTGCGTGCACTTGCAGGAGGTAGTGAAGGCGAGGCATATTCTTTCCAGACGGAAACGATTGTGACTCTTCCCAATATGAATTTCGATACTTGGACACAGAGTGGAAAAACTTGGTATCCGAATCCTGTAGCCAACAATTATGATGATTCTCAGGCTTATTGGGCTACCGGGAACGAAGGAGTTACTATTTACAAGGAATCGAGTACGGTACCGGTTACAGGTAGTGATGCTTATAAAGGAAAAGCTGCCAAAATGTATACGTATGGTGATATTTTGTTGGTAGGAGCAGCTGCTGGCAACTTATTTATCGGAACCTATAAAACGAATATAGGAAAGCCTGTAGACAGCCCGTCGTTTGGACGTCCTTATTCAGGGGCTCGTCCTACTAAGTTGAGTGGGTATTATAAGTATAAACCGATGCCTATTAGTAATGATGGTACTGTTCCTGGAAATCTGAAAACAGATCAATGTCATATCTATTTGAAGTTATGGAATGCATCCGGTCAGGAAATTGCCTACGGCGAATTTGTGGGTTCGGAAACTGTGACTACATATACGAAGTTTGAGTTTGATATAGAATATAGTGATACGCAATCGAAGCCTGCGAAGATTGCTATTGTTGCTACTTCCAGCAAGTATGGTGGTGATTTTGATGATGCTGGTAAAAAAGTAATCGGTCAGGTAGGTGATGGTAGTACTTTATGGGTAGATGAATTTGAATTAGGTTATGAATAAATCAGTTATTGAATATATGAAGTGGATAGGCTGCTTGTGCTTGTTGGTACTGTGTATGGTACTGGGAGGATGTCAGTCGGATGAAGAAACTGCTTTGTCTGGCAAAACGGGATTACTTATTACTTTGACAGATGAGGAACACCATGCTTATTCGCGTACAGCTCCTTCTGAACTGGAAGATCCGGTAACGGAAAAGTTTCAGTTGAAAGTCGTATATAGTGGTACGGATAAGTCTGCTTATAAAGGCAGTTGCAAAGAATTCATCTTGCTGGAGGAAGGTACATATGATTTGACTGCTACGTATGGAGACAATCCGGTATTGGCATTGGATGCGCCTTATTATGCAGGAACCTTGGAAGGACAGGAAGTGATAAAGGGACAGATGACTTCGGCTTCCATTCCCTGTTTTGTGGCCAATTCTTTGTTGTCTGTCATTTATAACAAGACAAGTCTGGATAAACTGTATGAATCTTATTACGTAACGGTTTCGGTTGGCAGCGAATCTGTTGATTTGGATGCTGATTCAGGAAAAAGTGCTTATTTCCGTGCTGGCTCATCAGTGAAGCTTGTTTTTCATGGCTTCTTGTCGGGAACCGGTAAGGAGGTTACTTACGATATTCCAGATCAGGAGAAGTTCGCAAATATTCCGGTAAAGACTCATGTAAAAGTAACGTTGGGACTGGATGAATCTAATATTACTTCAGGTGTAGGTATTTCCATTGAGAAGCTGGAAACAGAAACGGTTTCTATTTCAGAAACGATTCCTGTGGAATATTTGCCAAAGCCGAAGTTGGAGTCGGACGATTTTGTGAACAATGAACTGTCGTTCGCCGAAACAGAAAAGAAATCGGCTGTTATTCGTCTGAAACTTTCGTCTGGTTTGCAGGATTTGAAACTGAAGTTTAATTCGGCAGATGCTAAGTTTGCGGGACTGGAACAGGGCAAGGAGTATTTGTTGTCGAATGCGGAAGACAAGTCGGCTGTAGAAACTGCATTGGGTATTACATTGCCGGAAATCGGAGCAACGGAAGCTGCTCTCGACTTTACCTCGTTGGTTCCTCAACTGATGACGGATAAAGGTACTACTGTTGCATCGACGGTAGAAGTGGATGTTGAGGCTAATAATCGTTGGGCAAGCGAGGATGCGTCGACTAACCGGATTTATACGCTTACGTGTAATAAACCGGAGTTTAGTGTTAGTGCTTATCCGGGAAACATTTGGACAAAAGAGTTTACGGTAAGTCCTTTGTCAGCTGAAGATGTAAAGGCTGGAGATTATGAATTGTTAGGTCAGAAAATGAAATATCAATTCAGTACGGATGGTGAAACCGATTGGACAGATTTGGGCAATGACTTGCGGAAAGATGGACTAAATCCTGGTACGATGTATTATATTCGTGGCGTTTATCGTGATGAAATATATAGTGATCCAGTTGCTGTTACTACTTATTCGGTGGTAAACCTGGAAAATGGAGGATTGGAAGGAGCTTCTGTGGTGAAAGGTGCAGATAAGAATTCGTCACGGTATGGGGCTGAATACGAGTGGAATGGATGGTGTACTTTAAATGAGCTGACTTGTGATGATACTCATGCTATGATATGGGGAAATACAGCGTTTAACAGTCGTTCTGGTACACGTCCGTCGTCATCTGTGCCTGTAGGTAGTACGGGGGAGACTTCTGCCTGGATTATGACTATGGGATATGGGTATGGAGGTACTTCACCTGATAAGATAATATCCAGTGAATTATTCTTGGGCACGTTGACAGAGGTAAATCATGATGATGATACAGCTGTGAAGAATTATGGCATCGATTTTAATTCGCACCCTACTGGTTTACGTTTCTTTTACAAATATGCTCCCTATAATGGAGATTCGAGTGATATTTATATCCAAGTAAAAGATATGGATGGAGAAATATTGGGAGAAGCTCATTTAAATCAGTCTGAGAACGTAGATGATTTTAGGGAGGAAACTTTGCAGATAGAATATAAATCTGAATATGTGAAGATGGAACCATCTAAATTAGTTGTGGTTTTTAAATCTGGTTTTAATTCTGAGGTGAAAGATTATGGAACCAGTAGTTTAATGGGAAGTAATAGTGCGGAACCATCTCATCGAGGAAGTGAATTGTTTATTGATGATGTTTCCTTGGTTTATGACAAATAACTGAAAGAATAATGAGCAAAAAGATTCTATATACAATATTGTCTGTTTTCCTGCTGATAAGTTGCCAGCAGGAAAACGATACGGTACTCTCCGGCGAAGGATTCTTGTCGGTTGGAGGAATAGAGATTCAGTCACAGACAAACACAGAAGTTGCTTCACGGGCAGCAGACGACATCACTTGGACGGTTGAATTGTGGAAAGGAGAGGAGATGCTCCGTACATTATCAGCCGAAGATATGCAGGATAAGATCGAGCTGGATGCCGCAGACGATTATATGCTGAAGGTGTACAGTCCGAACTATGGTGCGGAAAAGAACTGGACGAACGATGAAAAAGGTGAGCCCGTGTATTATAAGGAAGTACCTTTTTCCGTAAAGCAGGGAGAAACAACCGGATTGAAGGTTCAGGTTCCTATGATTACTTTTGCCGTAAGTCTGGATCTTTCGGCAGTGCTGGGCGATTGGTTACAAGAGTATAGCTTTACAGTCACTTCGGGAGAAAGAGTCGTATCGCTGGCAAATGGGGAAACTGCTTATTTTGCTCATTCAGACGGTACTTCTTTCAGCTATCAGTTGTCTGTTACCAATTTAGATTCGGAAGAAAATGTTTTGAAGGGTGAATGGGGTACGGAGGAAAATGAAACCGTTACTATCAATACGGTATATATGGTAGTGTATAACTGGAGTACTCAGTCTCTTTCTTTAGAAAAGTAACCGTCACAGACATAAAGGTTAATAAAACAATAGCCCTATCAACCTCCATTGGGGGGATAGGGCTATTGTTTTATTGTAAGGATGGTCAGGTTGGGATTTAATAAATTCCTGGGGCAGAATTTTGTTTGAAATTGTCGTAATTTCCGGTAATTTGTTTTTCGTTTTCCGGATTCAGTTCGATGGCCTTCTTCATGTCGTCTACCGATCCGTCCTTATCTCCTTTCAGCAGGCGGATACGTCCCCGTTCCTGATAGAGCATGGCATTCTGGGGCATCAGCTCGATGGCCTCGGTATACAGCTCCACAGCCTTGTCGAATTCTTTCTGTTCGGTCAGCATTTCTCCTTTCAGCAGGTAAGCCTTTTCGTTGAACGGATTGACTTCCAGCACCTGGTCGAAGGAGGCGTAGGCTTCATTTACCTCGCCGAGTGCTGCCTGTATCTTTCCTTTCAGCAGGAGAGCGTCTTCATCTTCGGGAGTAAGAGAGAGTACCTTTTCCACGTCGTCCATGGCATCCTTTGCCTGACGCATGTCCCACAATACCTCAGCACGGAGCAGATAGGCAGCCCCGTATTCTTCGTTCTGGGCAATGGCCTTGGTCAGCATGACGATGGCCTGTAAGTCGTTCTTCATGCCACGTGCAGCCTTGGCAGCCAGATAGTAGGCCAGTGCATTGGTTTCGTCGAGATGGATGGCTTTCTGGCAGGCATCGTTCATGCTTTCGTAGTCTTCCTGCATGTAGCAGATGTTGGCCAGTGAGAGCAGTCCTTTTATGTTGTCGGGCGTCTTATCAATCAGGCGGTCGAGCGTGATACGTGCATCGTCGATGCGTCCGGCTTCCACGTAAGCACTGGCAAGCAGCTGCAAGGTTTCCGGTTCATCGTTCAGTGCCACAGCCTGTTCCAAACACTTGATGGAATAAGGCAGCTGATGCATGTTGCGTGCGCGTATGCCGTCGTATTTCAGGATTTCGAAATTCTTTTTCTCTTGTTTAGCCTGTTGTTCTTCGCTCGGTTTGTTTCCTCCGAATAAGGATGATAATAAGCCCATAATTTTATCTTTTTATGTTAATGTGTTGCAAAGATACGTAGAAAATTAACTTAATGAATACGTTTGCTGGAAAGAAATTCGTATGTTTGCACGACAATAAAGCTGTGAAATAAAAAAGATAACTTATGAAAAAGATGCTGTTGGCCATTGTTGCCTTGCTGGCATGTCATACCATGCAGGCACAATATTTCTGTACAACGAACGGTACGGAATTGCATTACGTAAATTATGACGAGGCAGGACAGAGCCTGTCGAACGAAACGGTTACAGTATATAATGGTGTGAACAATGCTTCAGGAGCAAGTGCACAGTACTTTGCCAAGATTGTAACCAACAAGACAAAGAACAATACCAGCTATACGCTCTATAACTGGAGCTACGATGGGAACGTGACTACTTGTCAGGAGGATTTGATGTATGGTCCTTATATCAAATCGGATTCCGATCCGGCGAAATATGATTCGAAGGCTCGTCAGGCGTTGGCTGAAGATTTGAAGCTGAAAGGAGATAATTCGTTCACTCTCAAGAATCAGTCGAAGGCAGGCGAAACTATTCCCGACCGTTCTTATTCGCTGATTTCGAACATGCTGAAGAATGAGGTCACTATTTCGGGAGCGGCTTACATGGGAACGGAACAGGTCAGCACGACGGCTGGTAAGTTCGATTGTATCAAGATTTCATACCTGAAGCGTACAAAGATTGTGCTGAAATCGGAAACCATCCGTGTGACTGAATGGTATGCCGAAGGTATCGGTCTGGTAAAATCGGAAACTTACAATACCAAGGGTGAACCGGACGGCAAGACGATTCTGGTGAAAATTGTAAAATAAGCTGATAAACAGACAGGCAGTATGTGCCGGTAACATAAAAATCTCCTGCTTTTGTCTTTGTTCCTTTTAATTACAAGACTAAAAGCAGGAGATTTTTTATTTCTAAGTTTCAATCTGTATGTAAGATTTTTATTTTTGCAACTCTATTTTGAGGCGACTTCTTTTTTTATAATGTTAAATCACTTCAATGCCTTGCTGCCGGCAAAGCTCCAGACTCAAGTCCTTCAGCTTGAACTTCTGAATCTTTCCGCTTCCCGTCATCGGAAATTCCTTCACGAAGAAAACATATTTCGGAATCTTGTAGCGGGCAATCTTTCCCTCACAGAATTCACGGACATCGTATTCGTTCATCGTATATCCTTCGTGCAGGATGATGAAGGCTCCCACCGCCTCGCCGTATTTTTTTGAGGGGACACCTGCTATCTGTACGTCTTTTATGCCCGGCATCTGATAGAGAAATTCTTCTATCTCACGCGGATAGATATTCTCTCCTCCACGGATAATCATGTCCTTGATGCGTCCCGTAATGCGGTAGTTGCCGTTCTCGTCTTTTACACCCAGATCGCCTGAGTGCAGGAAACCGTTCTGGTCTATCACTTCGGCGGTAGCCTCCGGATTCTTGTAGTACCCTTTCATGGTATTGTATCCGCGGTTACACATTTCGCCTTGTACGCCTTGGGGACATTCCTCACCCGTTTCCGGATCGAGAACCTTTACTTCCGTAAACTCGAAGTCGCGTCCTACCGTGGTGAAGCGTACCTCCTGCGGGTCGTCGATGCGGCTGTGTGTCATACCCGGCGAAGCCTCTGTCAGGCCGTATACGCTGGTTACTTTCATGAACATTTTCTCTTCCACCTGCTTCATCAGCTCTATCGGACAGAGCGATCCTGCCATGATACCCGTGCGCAGGCAGGACAGGTCGAACATGTCGAACATCGGATGATTCAGTTCGGCAATGAACATGGTCGGTACCCCGTAGAGTGCCGTACAGCGTTCCTTGTGGATGGAAGCGAGTACCAGCAGCGGATCGAACCGCTCTACCATGACTTCCGTACAGCCGTGCGTCAGGCAGTTCATGGTGGCGAGCACTACCCCGAAACAATGGAACAGCGGTACACATACGCAGAGCTTGTCGTCGGCAGTGAACTTCATGTGCTCTCCTGTCAGCAGTCCGTTGTTGGCGATATTATAGTGGGTAAGCATCACTCCCTTGGGGAAGCCCGTCGTACCCGACGTATACTGCATGTTTACCGTATCGTGGCAGTTGACTTTTTTCTTGGCCTCGTCGAGTACGGTATCGTCGATGTTGTTTCCCAGCAGCAGAATCTCCGCTGTGTTGTACATGCCGCGATACTTTTCCTGACCGATATAGATGACGTTTCGCATGTGCGGGAAACGTTTACTTTTCATGTGTCCGCGTTCGAATGTCTTCAGTTCGGGAAGCATGCGGTACGTCATCTCCACAAAGTTACTATCCTTTTCTCCGTCGACAATACAAAGAGTATGCATGTCCGAGTTCTCGCACAAGTATTCCAGCTCCGCCTGCTTGTAGTTGGTGTTAACGGTAACGGCTACCGCACCAATCTTGGCACAGGCATAAAGAAACGTCAGCCACTCGGGGACGTTTCGTGCCCATATCCCTACATGCGTGCCGTGCGTAATGCCGATGGCAAGCAATCCCTTCGCCATATTGTCTACACGGCGGTTGAACTGACTCCACGTAAAGCGCAGGTTACGGTCGGAGTATACGATGTATTCCTTGTCGGGCGTTTCGGTAGCCCAGTGTTCCAGCCAGTCGCCCAGGGTTCTTTCCGATAATTGTATCATATATAGTCAGTTTGTCAGATAGGCGTATAGATAACGGCCAGGATGCGGGCCTCCTGTCCTTCGAACGCATGTACGTGATGCGGTACGATAGAGTCATAGTAAATGGTATCTCCTTCTTCCAGCAGATACGTATACTTGCCATAGTTTATTTCGAGCGTTCCTTTCAGTACCATGATAAACTCCTCGCCTTCGTGTGCCGAGAGGTTGAATTCACTGTTTCCGTCTGCATCGATGTCGACAATGAACGGCTCCATGTGACGGTCGGTCTTGCTGCGCGACAGGGCGTGATAGTGCATGTGCTGCCGGGCATCGAGGGCATTGTTCGAAAAGCTGATGGTATCGTCGGCCTCTCCGTGACGGCATACTACCGGACCGGCTTCATCGGGCTGGTCGTCGAGGAAGGTTCCCAGACGTACTCCCAGAGCACGTGCCAGCTTTACCAGCGGGGCAAGCGACGGTATATCAATGTTTTCTTCGATGCGGGTTATTTGTTCGATGGCAAGCCCGGTACGGTCTGCCAGTTCATCCAGACTTATTTCTTTGGCCATTCTGAGGCCTCTGATCTTTTCTCCGATAATGTTGGTTTTATCCATAGTATAAGCAGTTTTTGTTAATGCGTAAGCCTTTATATAGCTTTTGTCAAATCAGGTCGGTGGCAAATATAGTAAAGATTTTATAATACGCACGGTGTAGATACCTAAAAAAGGTTACAGCGCTTTTCCGTTCATATTCAGTTAACTAATATTTTCATAAAAAAACGTATACGGCAGGTTGGTTGTGAACTAAAGTGAAAGTACCCTTGTTCTGATTCAGACGGTTCGGCCGTTTGAAAGACATTTGAATTTCCTTTAAACATAGACAGAAAGATTATGAAACTGATTATGACCGACCGCCCTGTCGACGTGAGTTTTCTGAAGGATGAGGCGGTGAAATACATCGATTTATCCTCCCTGCGGATAGCCAACTGCATGGGATGCTTCGGATGCTGGACGAAGACGCCGGGCCGATGTGTGATTCGTGACGATGCCACCCGGGTGTATCCGTATATCGCCGCAAGCGATACGGTACTGTATGTCAGTCGGCTGTGTTACGGCGGCTACGACAGCGTGATGAAAACCATGCTGGAGCGCGCCATTCCCGTGCAGCAGGCCTTTATACGCATCCACAAGGGAGAAACGCATCACGTGCAGCGGGCCGTGATGATGAAGAAAGCCACGATTCTTGCCTACGGTGACATCTCGCCCGAGGAGCAGGATATTTTCCGGCAGCTGATAGCCCGTAATGCCATCAATATGAGTTTTGAGAGTTATGAAGTGAAGTTTACCACCGAAGTCCTGCTGAACGATGCGGTGAAAGAAATTGTAGAAAAATGGGAAACGTACTGATTCTGAACGGCAGCCCGAGGGCGCCGAAATCCAATTCACGGCAGTATGCCGAAATCTTTTCGACAAACTGCCAGTTGCCGTCGGATTATTTCAATATATCGAAGAACAATCATGCCGAACTCTGCCAGAGGATGTCGGAATACTCCGATGTGCTGCTGGTGTTTCCGCTTTATGCCGATTCGCTTCCGGTAGGTTTCCTGAATTTCCTGAAGCATCTGGAAGCCAATCCTCCGAAGCGGAAACCGGTAGTGTCGATCCTGATTAACTGCGGTTTTCTAGAGCATCAGCAAAACGACATCGCCTTGAAGATGCTTCGTTTCTTCTGCCGGAAGAACGGTTATCGGATGGGTTCGGTGCTGGCACTGGGAAGCGGGGAGGCGATACTCGGTACCCCGTTTCGTTACGTAGCGGTCAGAGCGGTCAAGAAGCTGGCGAAATCTGTCGGAAGCGGGAGTTACCGCACGATACGGGCTACCATGCCGCTGAACAAACGCTTGTTTCTCTGGGCTGCCACGTACTACTGGACCTGGTACGGCAAGCGTTTCGGAACGACCAAGGAGCAGATGCAGACCATGAAGATTGAGTAAGGATGTTTTTGCATCCGTTCGCCTCCCGTGCTACAAAATTGTTTTGTACCTTTGCGGCGACAAAAAATAAAACGGATGAAAGAGGCTTTTATCAAACTTCACCTCTCGGTACTGATAGCCGGAGGTACAGGAGTCTTCGGGCGGTTGATTACCCTGAACGAGGGACTGCTGGTGTGGTATCGTATGTTGTTGGCCGGTGTGCTGTTCTATATCGTACTTTTCCTGCTGAAGAAACTGCGGAAACTTCCTGCCCGCGATGCACTGCGTATCGCCTCGGTGGGATTGTTGCTGGCGGTACACTGGCTGTTTTTCTATGGCAGTATCAAGGCTTCGAACGTATCTATCGGAGTGGTCTGCCTGTCGCTGATGAGTTTCTTCACCGCCTTGTTCGATCCACTTATCAACCGTCACCGCGTATCGGCAAGCGAAATCGTATTCAGCCTGATCGGAGTGGCGGGCATTGTGCTCATCTTTCATTTCGATACCCGTTATCGGACGGGTATTCTTCTGGGGGTGGTGTCGTCGGCACTGGCTTCTCTGTTTACCATCTGCAACAAGAAAGTGGCATCGGGTTATCCGTCGGGTATTACCCTGCTCTATGAAATGGGAGGGGGCTTTGCTGGGCTGACCTGCATGTTGCCTTTGTATCTGTATTTCTTTCCTGTACCTACCATATTGCCTTCGGCTACCGATTTCGGCTATTTGCTGGTCTTTGCTTCGGTATGTACCGTTCTGCTGTACATTCTTCAGATACAGGTGTTGAAGAAGATCTCGGCGTTTACGTTCAATCTGACGTACAACCTGGAGCCCATTTACAGCATCATTCTGGCAATGATTATCTTTCGGGAAGCAAAGGACTTGAACTTCAGCTTCTATACGGGACTGGGACTGATTTTTCTGTCTGTCGTGATGCAGACGGGAAGGGTGGTCTGGCAGGCAAAGAGAAACCAACTAAAACCGTAACGCATGGACGATTTGAGATTACGCATACAACAGTTGTTGCAGCAGTTGAACGAACGGGTGTTCGGCAAGGAGCATGTCATCGCGCTGTCGCTGCTTTCTGCCGTGGCAGGCGAGAGTATCTTTCTGCTGGGACCTCCGGGAGTGGCAAAGAGTATGGTGGCACGTCGCCTGAAGCTGGCTTTCCGCGGGGGAGAGGCTTTCGAATATCTGATGTCGCGTTTCAGTACGCCCGATGAGATTTTCGGACCGGTTTCCATTTCGAAACTGAAGGAAGGCGATACGTACGAACGGGTGACCGAAGGGTATCTGCCTTCGGCTACGGTGGTGTTTCTGGATGAGATCTGGAAGGCGGGACCAGCTATTCAGAATGCGTTGCTGACGGCTGTCAACGAGAAGATTTTCCGCAATGGACGGGTGACGATGCAGCTTCCGCTAAAAGGACTGGTGGCGGCATCGAACGAGTTGCCGGCGGTAGGACAGGGGCTGGAGGCTTTGTGGGACCGTTTCCTGCTGCGTGTCATGGTGACAGGGGTGGAAGATTTGTCCGATTTCGACCGGATGATTGCTTCGGCCGACGAGAGTGAGCCGTGTGTTCCGGAGGAACTTGCCATCGGCGACGAGGAGTATAGTAGATGGCAGCAGCAGATAGCAGGCATTACCTTGCATTACTCCATTTTCGAAGTGATTCATCTGCTGAAGGAGAAGATAGAGGACTACAACCGTCGGTTGCAGAACGATGAGTCGGCGGAACTCCCGCTGTATGTATCCGACCGCCGCTGGAAGAAGATGGTCAAGCTGCTACGCGCATCGGCTTTCCTGAATGGTTCGGAAGCTGTCCGTCTGTCGGACTGCTTGTTGCTGGCACACTGTCTGTGGAGCGACGTGACGCAGAAAAGTGTTACCGAAGAAATGCTTGGCGCGGCGATACGTCAGAGTGCTGAGGGGTATTTGCTGAACTTGCAGGGAGTAGACCGTGAGTTGCAGGCCCTGAAAGAGGAACTGATGGCAGCGGGTACGGTACGCGAGAGTCACGATCCGGGACTGATGCTGGTCGACTCGTATTATTATCAGATCGAACGGGTGCGACTGGCGGGACGCTTGCTGATGTTTGCTTCCGATTTCCAGTCGCTCGACGATACGGGGAAACTCTTTTATCTGCATAAAGACAAGTACAAGTCGCAGTGCTTTATACTGAAGAAATACGACCTTTCCATGCGAGGTAAGGTACCTCAGAACAAGATTTATTCCCTGCGCAAGGGAAGACGTTCGGTGTTCATCAACAATTATGAGTATCCTTTGCGCTGCAACGCCGATGCGGAACCGCTTCCGGCTATCGAGGTACGTCCGGAAAACGACCTGACCAGCCGCTTTCGGGGACTGGAGGAGCTGCTTTCGCGGGTGGATGCCGGCAGCAAGGAGTTTTTCGATGCCGAGAGGGAATACTGCCGGAACCACCTGTTCCTGAGCGAACAGGAACGCCGGAAGATGGATGAGATGCTGCGTGTGCAGCAGGATTCGCTGGAAAAGTATAAACATGAACTTGACGAACTGAAACATGCGTACCGAAAAGAGAACGAGGAGTATCCGGATCAAGGATCTAAAGGCGACTTATTTGGAGGAGCTCCGGCGCAGGTGCTTTGAGTGCCTGAGCGAGGCCTTGCAGCACGGAACGGTGCGTCCGGGAGAGCTGGAGGGAGCGGTATGGGAGTATTACCGCAAGACGGCTCCATCCTTGCAGGAGTTTTATTCGCGCTACACGCCCGAGTGGGAAGTGTTTTACGAGCATGAACAGTTGCTGCCGTCCGATTTTCTCGATTTCCTTTACCGTATGCAGTCGGCTTTCCGCAAGCGTTATGCACTGGCCGAGCTCGACGTGCCTTATTACATCGAACGGCTGGAACGGCTGCCTTTGCTGAGTCCCGAACGGAAACGCTTGCAGGAACTTTTTCTGGATAAGTGGCATCGCCTGCTCACGAACAAGGAATACGATTATCAGTATCATCACATTGAATCGCTGTGCGAGGGCTTTGCCCTGCTCGACAAGCAGAACGGACTGAAAACGGTGGCGGATGTGACGGGCTCGCGCGTGAGGTGGTTGTTGCTGAACCGTCCGGAGCTTTACCGTCGTATTGTGCCCTATGAAAAGCTGATGGAGCAGAACCGGCATATTCGTGAACTGGTGCGGGTTTTAGGAAAGCACAGCAAGGGAGAAAAGCGCAGTTTCGATCCGCTGGGAGGCATCCGTGAAGAGCAACTGGTTCGCCATGCCGTACGCAGCGATATCGAGGGAGTGACTTTGGGTAACGACTTGAATCATCTGCTCCCGACGGAGTACTGTTACCTGACGGATGAGGCGCTCCGTCCGGTATTCATGCAGAAGTTTGTGGAAAAACGTTTGCAGGTATTCGACAGTCGTTCGGCAGAAGACAGCTCGACACTTCAGAAGGGCAGAAAGCCCGTGAGCGGTCAGGGGCCGTTTGTAGTTTGTCTGGATACCTCCGGCTCCATGCAGGGCAAGCGCGAAACGCTGGCAAAATCGGCTTTGCTGGCGGTAGCGAAGCTGGTAGACAGTACGCATCGCAAGTGCTATGTCATCAACTTTGCCGAAGATATTCACTGCATGCTGATCAAGGACTTGCGGACCGACCTGCCGCTGCTGGCCGATTTCCTGAATTATCGCTTCGACGGGGGTACTGATATGGCTCCGGCACTGAAGGAAGCCATCCGTATGATACAAACAAACGGGTGGCATCGTTCGGATGTCGTGATGATTTCCGATTTCGAAATGCCACCCGTAGAGGATGAATTAATGAAACAGATCGTTCGTTTAAAACAGAGAGATACCTCGTTTTATGCGTTGGTTTTCGGGACTCGGCCCGAAATGGATTATCTCACTATTTGCGACCGGACTTGGGAGATGGAGATACCTTGATCTGCTGGATGGGCTGCTGAGTAACATTATCCAGCGGGATAGCCTGATATTTCACTTTGGCAAAGTCGATGGTCCGCAGGTCGATGCTGCGTATCGCACTGTTGTACATGGTGCGGTAATAGATGGTCCGGTTCGCCATGTCGGTAGCCGATGTCCACTGTGTGGCGCTCGGGATGTCGACGGGAACTTTTCCCAGAGGAAATTCAATACCTACCGGAATATCGAAGTTGTTCAGAATCTGGAATCCCTGAAGTACGGTCTTTTCGGCAGTGTCCTGCTGCGGGGCAGTCGACTGATAGAAAGCTGCGCGTACGAAGCGTGAAGGAGGGGTTACATCGCCCGGTATACCCAGGAATCCACTTCCTGCTCCGAACGATTTCAGCGGGGTAGTGCCCAGATCTTGTGCCGGAGCCGTTCCTGGGAACAGGTTCACGTAATTGTTCAGGTTGGTAAGCTGCCATTCAAAGCCCGGAGAGTTGGTCAGCACACCTAAGTTGTTTTCGAAGAAGTGCGGGGTCTGGCCTGTTATCTCCAGTACGAGCTGTTTGCCGGCCGGATCGGTGAATCGCCAGTGAACGGTAGACGAACGCGGGTCGATGTTGACTACGTGTACACTCTTTACCGCCTCTTTTACCTCATCCAGCGTGGCGCAGTTGCCCAAGATCCACGAAACCAGTTGCAGGTCGGAAATGGTATTGTCTTTTTCCGCTGTGTTATAATTCTCATATTCTCCGTAAGCAGGGAAGTAGAACAGTCCGGCAGACAGTCCGGCTTCGTTCACGCCTTCCGCAATAAATTCCTTTTGTTCTACCGCCAGTCCCACGTATCCGTAGCGTGCGGTAAATTTCATTCCGTTCACTCCTTCGGGGGTATACGACTGTGCCGCATATCCTCTCGGGACAATGACATACTGACTTTTCAGGTCACTTCCTCCCCATTCGATGGTACGTGCCACGATTGTAGTTCCGTCTTTGCTCTTCAGTGTGATGCCTGTGCAGGCATTTGCGGGCTGCGATACAAATAAACCGGCCATGCCCAGCAGTAAAATTGATAATGTCGATTTCATACTCTGTATTTTTTTAATATAACAACGGTTCGGTAAATATGTTCATTTGCAGATAGATAGTTTTCCGTCGTGCTGATCGATAATCTCTTCTGATAGTAGGTATGCCAAAGCTTTCCGGCCTTTCTCCTTGTCGCCGGACAGGCCATCCAGCAATTCTTGCAGGGGACGGGGCGTTTGCAGCAGGGACATGATTTCGTTGCGGATATCTTCGAACTCTCCCTGCTTCAGTCCGGAGGCATGTTGGGCAAGACAAGTGTCGCACTGTCCGCAGTTGTGTTCGTTCTTCTCGCCGAAATATTGCAGGAGCAGACGGCTGCGGCACTGATGCTCGGCATCGGCATAGTCGAGCATGGCCTTGACGCGCCGTTCGTAACTAGCCTTCCGGTCTTCGTATACTTCACGGCTCAGCACGAGGCGTTCACTCTCCTGACGCTCGCGGGTATAGATGATGTAAGGCGTTTTCTTTCCCGGTATGTAGTGCAGGACGTGTTGCCGGGTGAGCGATATCAGTGTGTCGTACACTTGCTGGCGGGAGAGACCGCTGCGCAGGGCAAGCGTATCTTCGTTGATGTAGGCGTAATCGCTGAATACGCCGGTATAGGAGCGCAGGATGACGCGGATCAGGTTCTCCGTTTCCGGATTGCTTTCGTGGATGCGGTACAACTCGTCGCGTCTCAGGGTAAATATCAGTCGGGAAGCATTGTCCTGCTCGTCGGTGTATTCCAGATAGCCGGCACGGGTGAGAATCTTCAGTGCGCTGTCCACCTGAATGGGGAAGTGCTTGAAGTTCCGGCAGAACTCGTCGATGTTGAAGGCGTATGTACAGCCCAGTCCGTCGCCCATCGCCATTTGGTAATAGTAATTGATATGTTCGTATACCTGACGGATATAGTCCTTTTCGGGGAAGGTATCGCCGATACGCTTGTTCAGAACGGCTTTGTCGCTGCGGGCATACAGCAGTACGGCGTAGGCTTTCTGTCCGTCGCGTCCGGCACGTCCCGCCTCCTGAAAATAAGCCTCGGGCGAATCGGGAAAGTCAATGTGTACCACCAGTCGAACATCGGGCTTGTCGATACCCATACCGAAGGCATTGGTAGCTACCATTACCCGGAACTCTCCGTTTACCCATCCCTTCTGTCGCTGGTCCTTGATGTCATTGTTCAGTCCGGCATGGTAGAAGGTGGCAGTGATGTCCTGTGCATTCAGGAACAGGGCTACCTCCTTGGTCTTTTTCCGGTTGCGGGTATAGACGATAGCCGAGCCTTCCACGCTGTTCAGGATGTGGAGAAGCTCTTCAGCCTTGTTTTCCGTACGGCGGACGATGTAGGCCAGATTCTTGCGCTCGAAGCTCATCCGGAACACGTTCTCTTCCTTGAATGCCAGCCGTTGCTGAATATCTTTCACCACTTCGGGCGTAGCCGTGGCTGTAAGGGCGAGTACAGGTACACCGGGGAGCAGCTTACGTATGTCTGAAATCTTCAGGTAAGCCGGACGGAAATCGTATCCCCACTGCGAGATGCAGTGCGATTCGTCGACAGTGATCATACTGACCTTCATACTTTTCAGCTTGGTCTGGAAAATCTCCGTGTCCAGTCGTTCGGGAGAAATATAGAGAAACTTGTAATCGCCGAAGATACAATTTTCCAGTGCCACGAGAATTTCTTCACGCGTCATGCCCGAATAGACGGCGACAGCCTTGATACCTCGGTCGCGCAGGTTGCGTACCTGATCTTTCATCAGGGCGATAAGTGGAGTGACTACCAGACACAGTCCGGGCTGGGCAAGAGCGGGAACCTGAAAGGTGATGGACTTACCACCCCCTGTCGGCATCAGTCCGAGTGTGTCGCGTCCGCTTCCGATGCTGTTGATGATATCTTCTTGTATTCCCCGGAAGCTGTCATATCCCCAGTATTGCTTCAGTATGCTTTTGTAGTCCACGTCGTCGGTAGAAAAGTGATGAATAAAGATTCTTTAGAGGAGCAATGATGAATGAAGGATTCCTGCAAGCAGGAAGTAACTTCATTCATCATTGCGGTTATTGGAAAGAGGGCTTGATGTCCTCTATCTGCAATTGGATTTCTCCACGTTTGTGCGTATTCTCTTCAATCGTGTAACAGATGTTGAACGATTGCTTGGTCTTGATGTAGCGTGCCTGCGAGCTTTGTCCGAACGCAATACCGTTCATCACGTTGTTCGACTTGTTGTCTACCAGTTCCAGCTTGATGTGCTCCTGATCGCGTCCTACCACCTTGCTCGTACCGTAGTCGTAGACATTCAGGGTAGCGAAGACCGGTTTCGGATTATCCGGACCGAAGGGATTGAACTTCTTCAGATCGAAGAAGAACTTCGGGGTGATGTCGCGGAAATCCAGCTGGGCATCGATGTCGATGGTCGCGCTGGTCTGCTCCGGCAGGATATGGTCGGTTACATATTGTTCGAAACGCCGTGTAAACTCCGGTACGTTCTCAATCTTCATGGAAAGTCCCGCAGCGTACGTATGTCCTCCGAAGTTCTCCAGCAGGTCGCGGCAGTTCTCTATGGCTTTGTACACATCGAATCCCGAAACCGAACGTGCGGAGCCGGTAGCCAGGTTGTCGGTACGGGTCAGTACCACGGCCGGACGGTAATAAATCTCCGTCAGGCGGGAAGCGACGATACCGATCACTCCCTTGTGCCAGGCCTCGTTGTAAATCACGATGGAGCGTCGTTCCGACAGATTCTCCAGATGATCCACAATCTTGTTTGCCTCTTCGGTCATCGTTTTGTCGAGGTCCTTGCGGGTTTCGTTGAACTGGTTGATCTGGTTGCTCTTTTCGAGAGCCGACTGAAAGTCTTTCTCAATGAGCAAATCCACTGCCTTTTTTCCGTTCTGTATGCGTCCGGAAGCATTGATGCGCGGACCAATCTTGAACACGATGTCACTCATCGTGATTTCCCGGTCGGCCAGTCCGCAGACATCGATGATAGCTTTCAGTCCGATGCTCGGGTTCGAGTTAAGCTGACGCAGTCCATGATAGGCAAGCACCCGGTTCTCGCCCATGATCGGTACGATATCGGAGGCAATGCTCACGGCGACCAGATCCAGCAGTGGAGTCAGCTGGTGAAACTCTATCCCGTTGTTTACGGCAAAAGCCTGCATGAACTTGAATCCCACACCGCAGCCCGACAGATGATCGTACGGATAAGTCGAGTCAAACCGTTTGGGGTTCAGGATAGCCACGGCCGGTGGCAGCACATCGTCGGGCACATGATGGTCGCAGATGATGAAGTCGATGCCCTTTTCCTTGGCATACGCAATCTCCTCTACAGCCTTGATGCCGCAGTCTAATACAATAATCAGTTTTACGCCCGTTTCGGCAGCGTAGTCCACTCCCTTCTTCGAAACTCCATACCCCTCGTTATAGCGGTCGGGAATGTAGTAATCGATGTTCGAATAGAACTGCTGAAGGAATTTGTATACCAATGCGACGGCGGTTGTTCCGTCCACATCGTAATCTCCGTACACCATGATCCGTTCTTTCCGTCCCATAGCCCTGTTCAGTCGTTCCACAGCGATACTCATGTCCTTCATGAGGAACGGATCGTGCAGTTCGTTCAGCTGCGGTCGGAAAAATCGTTTGGCTTCGGCGGTAGAAGTGATGCCGCGCTCCAGTAGCAGACGGCACAATATCGGGCTGATACCGATATCTTTAGCCAATGCCCTAGCTGCTTCCCGCTGTTCGAGTGTCGGAGGTTGATAGTTCCATTTGTAATTCATTTATATATGTTTTTTCTTTCTTTTCTGTATCAGGAGCCAGACCCGGACACGCGTCGCGTCGTTTCTCTTCTTCGGCCTGGTTATTCAATCTGTAAAATTAGAAAAAAAGAAAGAAAAAAACGGTTAATCCCGCATTTATTTTCGGGGATTAACCGTTTAATTATTTATAATTGGTCTATATTATCCAATTACAGTCCCAGTTTCTTGGCGATGTCGGCAGGGATAGCGTGCTTGTTTACCAGGATGTTCATGGTCTTGTAAGCAACGAATGCTTTTGAAGCGTACCATACACCTTTGTATTTGCCTTCAGTACCCCAAGAGTTCTTAACCATGTAGTATTCTTTTCCGTTCTGGTCTTTAGCGATGCCGTAGATTACCATTCCGTGGTCGTCGGTAGTTTCCCAGTTGTCGAAAGCTTCCTGACGCATTTCCTGAGTAACTGTAATTTCAGGAAGCGGCTTGCTTGTCAGCTCCTTGCGCTTGTCAGACTGGCTCAGTCCCAGCCAGTGTGCCATATCAGAACCAGTCAGTTCGGCACCCTTTTCTGCGTCCGGGCAAACAGCCACACCGTCGCGTGTAAAGCCTTGTTCACTTACGTCGGCACCCCATGCGAAAGTATAACCGTTGTTGATGGCATTTTCCATGACAGCCATCAGTTCGTCGATAGGCAGGTTGTAAGAAAGCGCGTTACGCCAGTTGTCCTGTACCTCGATGTTGAACTGAGTATAGAACGGATGATGAGTATAAGAAGTCAGTGAAACATAGTCGTCCATGTTCAGGCCCAGTGCTTCGTCGGCAAATGTTCTCGGAGTGTAAGTTTTTCCTTTGTAGGTAAATTCCTTCGGACATGCACCCAGATAAGTATCGTAGATAGCCTGAATACCGTTTTTCCATACCGGAGAAAGTTTCTTCAGATTGCCTTTGGCGATGGCGTTCATGTATGCAGAAGCCACGGCATCCAGTTCGTTGTGGTTGGGCAGAGAGTCGCCGTACATGATACCCGGCATAGCTTCCTGCGGTACCATACCGTAGTTTTCGTAGCAATATACAATGTCTTCGAAGCTTCCACCCGGAGAGAATGAAGCATCGCCGTGGTAACGAACGTAGTTTACGGCACGGTCTTCCATGGTTTTGTGTACCACAAACATTTCAGACAAGTCGAAGTCACCTTTTCCGGCACGCAGCAGCTCGGCTTCCAGGAATCCCAGTGTAGAGAATGCCCAGCAAGTGCTCGACTGGTTCTGGTCTTTGATAGAGGTGATAGGTACTTCCTTAACTGTTGTAAACACAAATCCTTCGTCTGCTTTGTTCTTTTTCGGGTTCTTGGCATATACGTTGCTGAAACATACGCCCAGAGCCAAAATGGCAATTAATTTGTTCATCTTTTCTTTTTAGGTTTTAATTATTAGTTGTTTTTATTGTTCATTCATAATCTTTTCTACTTCCTCTATCGTGATAGGGATGTGTTTCTCGCCGGTAAAGCGTGAGCCTTCGGGAGTAATCAGAATGTCGTCTTCCAGACGGATACCGCCGAAATCCTTAAACTTGTCGATGGCGTCGAAGTTCAGGAACTCGGAGTTGATGTTCTCTGCTCTCCACTTGTCGATCAGTGCCGGAATGAAGTAGCATCCCGGTTCGTCGGTGATGACGAAACCTTCCTGCAAGCGGCGTCCCATACGCAGCGAAGCCAGTCCGAACTGATCGGACGGACGAGTCTCATCGTCATAACCTACGTAGCACTGTCCCAGGTCTTCCATGTCGTGTACGTCGATACCCATCATGTGTCCCAGTCCGTGAGGCATGAAGAGTGCGTGAGCTCCGGCAGCTACCGCCTCGTCGACGTTGCCTTTCATCAGTCCCAGGTCTTTCAATCCCTGAGCCAGCACCTTACATACATCCAGGTGAACCGACATGTAAGTCACTCCCGGACGAGTCAGTTCCAGCGCACGGTCGTGGCAAGCCAGCACGATGCTGTACACGTCACGCTGACGGCTGGTGAACTTTCCGCCTACCGGTATGGTACGAGTATGGTCGGAACAGTAATTGGTGACACTTTCCGCGCCCGCATCGGTCAGCATCAGACGTCCTGCCTGAAGAATCTGGCTGTGGTCGTGATTGTGAAGCGTCTGTCCGTTCTGCGAAAGAATGGTGGCAAACGATACCATGTTGCCATACGATGCAGCGATGCCGTCAAGAATTCCGGCAATATATTGTTCCGAAACACCCGGCTTGCACAGACGCATGGCAGCCGTATGCATTTCGTAACCGATGTTGCACGCCTTGTCTATCTCTTCAATCTCGCAGGCTTCCTTTACGGCACGCAGGCTGATGACAGCCTTGATCAGTTCCAGCGACGCATGCTGCTTGGTCATGGAAGCACGGATGCCCGTCAGCTCTTCCAGCAGCATCATGTTGTCGTAACGGTAGGGCGGCAGGAAATGAATCTTGCGGCGCTGAGAGATAGCCTTTCCGACGAAATCCTTCAGTCGTGCAAACGGAAAACTCTTTTCCACTCCCACACGTTCGCCCAGTTCCTTTACGCTAGGCTGAGGACCCATCCAGATAATGTCATCCATGGTCACGTCGTCGCCGAAGAAATAATCCTCGTCGGCATCTACGTCCAGCACGCCGGCAAATCCCGGGTGTGAATGTCCAAAGAAATAAAGGAACGAACTGTCCTGACGGAATTTATATGTATTATCGGGATAGTTTGCAGGGGCTTCGTTGTTTCCCAGTATCAGGATAATACCACTACTTACTTTTTTTCTAAGAGCCTTACGGCGATTGCGGTATACTGATGAATCAAACATATTGTAATAGTTAAAGTAAATTTATTGTAATAAGTGTTGCAAAAATAGGAAATTAAAATGAATAATGTCCTAAGCATTTTCCTAAAAAATGTATCTTTGTGAAACTAAACTATTGTGCGCTATGAAACTAGATCTGAAGAATATGGGCCTGGTGCTCGAAGGAGGGGGCATGCGCGGAGTGTTTACCTGCGGTGTTCTGGATTATTTCATGGATCATCATATCGAGTTTCCATATAGTATTGGTGTGTCGGCAGGAGCGTGTAACGGACTTTCGTATATCTCACATCAGCGCGGGCGTGCCAAATACAGCAACATCGATATGATGAAAAAATATCATTATATAGGTTTGAAGTATTTGTGGTATCAGCATAGCATACTCGACCAGAAGTTATTGTACGAAATCTTTCCCGAGGAGTTGCTGCCGTACGATTATGAGGCGTATTTCAAGAATCCGACACGCTTTGAGATGGTGACGACAAACTGTGTGACGGGGCGTGCCTGTTATCTGGAAGAAAAGGAAGACAAGGAGCGTTTGGTGGCTATAGCGAAGGCATCGAGCAGTCTGCCGTATGTATGTCCCATTACGTATGTCGACGGTCGTCCGATGCTGGATGGAGGAATTGTGGATTCCATTCCCGTATTGCGTGCCATCAATCAAGGATATAAGCAGAACGTCGTGGTGCTGACCCGCAACAGAGGGTATCGCAAATCGGAGAAAGACATCCGGGTACCGCGGTTTATCTACACCCGCTATCCGCGTCTGCGCGTGGTGCTGAGTCATCGTTGCCGGGTCTACAACGAACAGCTTGCGATGGTGGAGCGCATGGAAGACGAGGGAAGCATCATTGTGATTCGTCCCGAACAGCCGGTGGTAGTAAATCGGATAGAGAAGGATGTGAAGAAGCTTTCTGCCTTGTACGACGAAGGATATGCGTGTGCGGAAAAAGTGATGGGCCCGTATCTCTGAAAACGTGAGGATGTTTTCTGAAAGTTTGTACAAAAAGCAAGAAGTTTTGTACAAATTATTCTGGACTTTCTCCGTGCTGCGTGAGAAAGTTGCCGATACACCCCGAAAGAAAATGACGCGTGTCGTGATAAATCCATACAGAAAGAGCCGTATCTTGTTACTCAATGCTTGAGTAAGGATACGGCTCTTTTTATGTGACTTGTAATATGTAACTTCGCAGTATTATTTTGTTTGCATTTCCCTTGTACGGGGAAATCGGCTTGTCTTTATTATTTAGCGAAGCTTACCGCACGTGTTTCACGGATAACGGTAATCTTAACCTGTCCCGGATAAGTCATTTCATCCTGAATCTTCTTGGCGATTTCAGTCGACAGGCTTTCTGTCTGCTTGTCGTCTATCTTGTCGGCACCTACGATGACACGCAGTTCGCGGCCGGCCTGGATAGCGTATGTCTTTGTAACACCCGGATAAGACATAGCCAACTGTTCCAGATCGTTCAGACGCTTGATGTAAGCTTCTACGATTTCGCGGCGTGCACCCGGACGGGCACCAGAGATAGCATCGCACACCTGTACGATAGGAGCCAGCAGACTGGTCATCTCTACTTCGTCGTGGTGAGCACCGATGGCATTGCAGATATCGGGTTTTTCTTTATATTTCTCGGCCAGCTTCATACCCAGCAGTGCGTGTGGCAGTTCCGGTTCTTCATCGGGTACCTTACCGATATCGTGCAACAGTCCGGCACGTTTCGCTTTCTTCGGGTTCAGTCCCAGCTCGGATGCCATGACAGCACACAGGTTGGCAGTTTCGCGGGCGTGCTGCAACAGGTTCTGTCCGTAAGAAGAACGGTATTTCATCTTACCGATGATACGGATCAGTTCAGGATGCAGACCGTGGATACCCAGGTCGATTGTTGTACGTTTACCGGTTTCGATGATTTCATCTTCTACCTGCTTGCGAACCTTGGCAACCACCTCTTCGATACGTGCCGGATGGATACGTCCGTCGGTAACCAGCTGATGCAAGGCTAGGCGGGCTATTTCACGGCGGACAGGGTCGAATGCCGACAGCACGATTGCTTCGGGAGTATCGTCGACAACGATTTCCACTCCGGTAGCAGCTTCCAGTGCACGGATGTTACGGCCTTCACGACCAATGATACGTCCCTTTATTTCATCTGATTCGATATGGAATACAGTTACCGAGTTCTCGATAGCCGTTTCGGTAGCTACTCGCTGGATAGACTGAATGACGATACGTTTCGCCTCACGGTTGGCAGTCAGCTTGGCATCGTCCATGATGTCGTTGATGTACGACTGAGCCTGTGTCTTTGCCTCTTCCTTCAGCGATTCCACCAGACGTTCCTTTGCCTCTTCGGCAGAAAGTCCCGAGAGAGCTTCCAGCTTCTCGCGTTCCTGAGCCTGAAGCGCGTCCAGTTCTTCTTTCTTCTTGTCGATGATGACGAGCTGTGCATCCAGGTTTTCCTTGATAGCCTCGTTCTCGTTCCGTTTGCGCTGCAGTTCCTCGTTCTTCTGGTTCAGCACCATTTCGCGCTGTTTCAGCTTGTTTTCTGCCTGCTGTATTTTCTGATTACGCAGAGCCACTTCTTTTTCCAGATCAGCCTTCTTGTTCAAGAACTTTTCCTTCACTTCCAGAAGCTTGTTCTTCTTGATCACCTCGGCCTCTGTTTCCGCTTCTTTTATAATTTTATCATATCTCCCTTTCAAGCCATACTTGAAAAAGCCATATGAAAGTGCCCCTCCAACCAGAAAGGCAACGACCGTCAATATTACTAATGTCAACATTACAAGTTAGTTTAAATATATATAAATAAAAAGCGCACAAACCATCCGTCAGGTATACGCCTGACCTCAAGCTTGTGCGCAAATGTTTTCTATCTTCCGTACACTAAACGCTTACTCACTCTCTTTCCTGATACACTCGTCTATATCCTCTTCCAGCTGTTTCAGCTTTTCCTGATAAGGTTGTGTATCATTCCGGTCTTTCATAGACATATTTTCAAAAGCCAGTTCCAGAGCTGTCATAACCCAATACTTCTCAGTATTGAAGTTCGGGAACTTATTGCGGTATTTGTTTAGCTTATAGTCAATCTGTTTGGCTGCATCCCGATATAAATGTTCCTCTTCACGTTTGATGATGAGGGGATATCGTTCATTGTCAATCAGCAGATGTATTTTCATTTGGTCGTCCGTCATGTTCTTTTCACCGTTTAAATTATTCATTCAGCAAAGCGATACATTTGTCGACTTCACGCACAAGCTTCGCCAATCTCTGTTTCGTATCGCGGAGTTCATTGTCGTTGATACTGAGTATGCGAGCTGTCTTTAAATTGGTATACATGGCTTCTAATTCTTTCCGGCTATTCTGGAGTTCGGAAATTTCAACTTCTTTTTCGGCAAGAAGCTGTCGGAGAGAGGCGTTTTCTTGTTTCAATTCTTCATATAAATACATAAAATGCCTCAGTTTCCCTTCGAAAGTGTTCAATAGCTTTTTGTCTTCTTCCGTCATTTCGTACCAAAATTGTATACAAATATAGTGGATTGGGGAGAAACACAAAAATTTTTGTTGATATTTTCTTTAAAAAAGGGATATTTTTAAGGGATATTGGGTAAAATGGAAGACTGGAGGGTGAAATGTATAATTTGTCCTTATGCAGGGCAGGTTACGGTGTGTGCGGTTCGGCAGTTGGGCTGGAGGAAATATCTGGCAGGTTGTCAGGTTTCAGACAAAAAGAAATCACTCCGGATTTTCGCAAGGATATCCGGAGTGATTGAAAATTATTCTGTTACTGGAACAGTAATGTGAGATCGGATTTATCGTTTTTCTATATCACCGTTAATCAGAGTCTTAGGCTCTTCTTTCATCAGTCCACGGTTTTTGAGCAGTCCATCGATTTTCGGTTCGCGGCCGCGGAAATTCTTGTACATGGTCATTCCGTCGTCGATACCGCCCGGAGTCAGGATAGACTTGCGGAACTTTTCGGCCAGTTCCTGATTGAAGATGTCGCCTGTTTCCTTGAATGCCTCGAAAGCGTCGCAGTCGAGTACTTCTGCCCACATGTAGCTATAGTATCCGGCTGTGTATCCGCCTCCCATGGTGTGACTGAAGTTGGTTACACGGTAACGGGGAAGAATCTGCGACGGGATGCCGCGTTCTTTCAGCTTCTGTGTTTCGAAATCCATTACGTTCAGGTCGGCAGGAATTTCTTTCAAAGTATGCAGATCCATGTCTACCAGTGAAGCTGCTATGTATTCTACAGTAGCGAATCCCTGACCGTATTTGGCGCTTTCTTCTATCTTGTTAACCAGTTCCATCGGGATGACTTCTCCGGTCTTGTAATGTCTGGCATAGATATCCAATACCTCCGGTTCGAAAGCCCAGTGTTCGTTGAACTGTGAAGGCAATTCCACGAAGTCACGTTCTACATTCGATACACCGTGGTAATGCACGTCGCGCATAAAAGAATGAAGTGCATGTCCAAACTCGTGGAACATGGTTGTTACGTTGTCGATGCTCTGTAAGGCAGGTTTGTCGCCGCTGGGAGTAGCCATGTTACATACATTTGCAACTATCGGCAATACACGTTCTGTACCATTGTAGTCCTGAGATCTGAAACCAGTACACCAAGCTCCTGCACCTTTTCCGTCGCGAGGATAGTAGTCGCTGTAGAAGATGGCGAGAACCTTTCCGTCTTTATCGATGACTTCCCACGATTTGGCTGTCTTTTCGTATACCGGGAACTTGTCTGTGCACTCCTTGAAAGTCAGTCCGTACAGTTTGTTGGCTACATAGAAAATACCTTTCATTACGTTGTCTATTTGCAGGTATTCTGAAACCTGATCCTCGTCGATGGTATATTTAGCCTGTTTAGCTTTGTTGAGGTAATACATGTAGTCCCATCCTTCCGGTTCGAAGTTGTATCCATCTTTCTTGATTTCGGCACGGATATCGTTCAGCTCTTCTTTGGCTTTCTCTACCGCAGGAGCCCATACCTGGTCGAGCAGGCGATAGACATTCTGCTCGTTCTTTGCCATACGGCTGTCGAGGGCCAGCGAAGCATAGTCTTCGTACCCCATCAGTTTGGCTTTCTGCAAGCGCAGGGTAACCAGCTTGCGGGCAATTTCCTTGTTGTCGTATTCATTGTTCTGGTTGCCTCTGTTGTAGTATGCATCGTAGATACGATGGCGCAATTCGCGGTTCTTGCAATATTGCAGTACCGGATTGCAGCTAGGGCGCTGCATGTTGAACATCCATTTGCCTTTTTGTCCGTTTTCTTCCGCCATTTTAGCTGCGGCTTCGATGTTTGCTTCAGGAAGTCCTTCCAGATCTTCCAGTTTATCGACAGTGACATACGTGTTGTTGGTTTCGTGCATCAGGTTTTGACTGAAAGTCAGTTGCAGCATGGAAATCTCAGTGTTCAGCTTACGCAATTCCTCTTTCTGCTCATCGTTCAGTCCAGCTCCGCCGCGGATGAAGCGGTCGTACACGTTCTTCAACAGTTTAGTCTGTTCTTTATTCAGTCCGAATTTCTGCTGGTTGTCGTAAACCTCCTTCACTTTTGCGAAGAGTTGCGGATTCAGGTAAATATCATCGTTATGAGCCGAAAGCAGTGGAGAAAGCTCTTTTTGCAAGGCACGAGTTTCTTCTGTGGAATTACTGCTTGAAATAGGTCCGAAGGTGGATTGGACTTTAGAAAGTAATTTTCCGCTTTGATCGAGTGCGACGATGGTATTTTCGAAATCAGGTACCGCACGATTTCGGATGATCGCATTGATTTCTTGCTTCTGTTCTTCCATCCCTTTCAGGTAGGCTTCACGATAGTTGTCGATGGTAATTTTTTCGAATGGGGCAATCTCATACGGAGTACCATACGATTCTGATAGAAAAGGATTGGTGTTTTGCGCCATCCCGGCTCCACTCAATGTCAGAGCAAGAGCCGCAGTGAATAAACATCTCTTCATCTTACTAATACATAATGGTTAATTGTTATCGTACTGAGCGCAAATATAGATAAATGTTAGTAAATTACAAAATTTATCGCCATATTGTATGAAAAATATTATATATTGTTTCTTTTTGTGGTTTTACACAGCGTCGGGGATGGACGTTTTCACTATCGTATATCGGTCGGATTTTATATATTTGTCCATATCACTTATATGTATTGACTATGGATTTACAGGATACGGAACTATACGATACAGAAATAAAGATATACCAAAGTTTCTGGAAGAACTTGTTGTTGATAATGGGTTGCATACTTTTTGTCGTAGGTGGGGGCTATATCATAAGCGGGCCCAGTCGGATAGTAACCAGGATCATAGGAGGATGGTTGTGTGTCGTATTTTTCGGTGGTGGAGGATTGTTTTTATGCGTTACCGTTTTACTTAACTCTGTCAGGCATATACCTTACTTGATTATTTATAAAGATAGGGTGGAACTGTATGTGCTGTTGAAAGCTAATTATGATACAATTTATTTTGCTGATGTACAGAGATTCCGGTTAATAAAAATAGGCTATTCAAAGCAGATAGCAATTGACTACAAGGCGACGTTTCTTTCGAAAAAGATAAAATCTTCTTCCACGATACTCCGGAGGCTGATGTTGTTTAATATGCAGGTAGTAGGAGCGGTTGAAAGTTTTGCTATATCTAATTTGACTATGAAAGGAAAGGAGATTTACCGTCTGCTGGAAGAACATCTTAAAAGAAACCGGTCGGAGGAATGCAATTGCATATAGATGAAGTCGACCAAACTACGTCTTGTTTAGTAACTATGCAGGAAGAAGGCATTCATTTGCAATGTAATGGCTTTTGGCATAAAAGATTGCATGACTGGGGGAAGAAGAGAAAGGATATTTGGAGCGTATCTTAATTATATGTGTTATCGGAATATAATAACATGAAGTCTTTCTATTATATTTCGCATTGTCAATCATGTGGAAAAATTATATTTTTGTTGCCGCATTTGTTTGAAATTATAAATAACAATATTTCGCTCTATATGGATCTACGCTTAAAACAGATTGTGCGTGTACTTACAGGCATTGGACCGTTCCGGTGTCTGTTTCTTTTCGGTGTTGCGGCCATTTTGTTTTATGCTTTTACGAAAGTAATAAATGTATGGATATTGCCAGTGTGTTATATGCTTATACTTTGGTTGTATCATAACAATAGAAAAGACAAGGAGTTTTTGTATTTACAGGCGTGTGGAGTTAAAAGATTATTTACGACAGAATATTTATTGCTGGGTTTACCATTTATTATTTCAGGGATTATTGCTGCAAATTATATTTCTTTACCGGTTATCATGCTAACTGCGGTTGTTATGCCGTGGATTCATCCTGTCAGGTTTCATTCTATAGTTCTGCCTATGCCTTTATTATACAGTGGAGATTTGCTGTATAGAAGGATGTTCCGAAAACAAATACCACTGTATGCGGTATTGCTCTTTCTGACTTTCATGGGAGTACTGCATGACAATATCAATCTATGTAAAGTATGCTTGGCTGCATGGGGAGTTATTCAGGAAACGGCATATATGGTAACACCTCCTAAACATGAACTTTCTGTTTATAACAGTTTTGGAATGTATCAACTTATACTGATTAAATCAGGATTGAGGAATATAATTGCAACCATATTCCCGTTTATCGTACTTCTGTTTGTGTTTATGCCTGAAGTAGGTTTCCTGCTTTTCTGTTTTATATTGTATTCAGCAATGGTGTTATATCTTTGGAATATGGGGATGGCAAGATTCTTCTTTGAGTCACAAACTGTAATGGGAATATACTGGCTGCTTTTCCCGTTGCCATTGTTTTTAGTTTCGATTATGAATCCTGTCATGCTGATTCTTTATTTGACTTTAAATATTGGTCTGACATTTTTGGTGAAGAAAAAGTACAAACACGTATGGAACTGATAGCTATAAAAAATCTGAGCAAGGTATACGGTAAGACGAAAGTCCTTGACAACCTTTCCGTTTCTTACGAATCGGGGAAAAATTACGGATTGGTGGGAGAAAACGGAGCTGGAAAGACAACACTTTTCAACTGCATCATGGGGGTAACTGATTATGACGGTGAGATAAGAAAATCATCCCAGATGAGCGTTGGCTATATGCCAGCTGAAAGTTTTTTCTATTCCCTTATTACCGGAAAAGAATATCTTGAATTCTGTATCAAAGCCAAAGGGAAGAGGATAGATTCTAAAACCATAGATTCCTTATATAAAGTCTTTCAACTGCCATTGGACAGATTCGCTTCAGACTATTCTACCGGCATGAAGAAAAAACTTGCGCTGATGGCCTTACTGCTTCAGGACAATGACCTGTATATCCTTGACGAACCTTTCAACGGGGTAGATCTTTACGGATGTATCCAACTTAAAAGAATCATACGCGAACTGAAGGACAAAGGAAAGACTGTCATAATCTCATCGCATCTCATCAGTACGTTACACGAACTATGTGATGAAATTGATTTTCTGAGTAGTCATACCATTCGGAAAAGGTATATTCAAGTATCAATAGATGAAATTGAGCAGGATATATTAAATAAAAAAAAAGTAATATGTAAAAAATGATATCATGATTGACAATACTTTTCATAAAATACCGGTAACCTTCTTTGATGAAAGCTATAATAAGTATCAGAATGAGTAATGAATCCTTTGTTGGCCATACTTGAAGACGCACATACTTATTTTATGCCTGAAGATGGATTAATTTATCCATACGAGATAAGATATTATGAAGGCTGTTTTTATCTGTATGCCATAGATTCGATGTATCCTGATTTCACGGGAAAAGAGATTGTTTCCATAAATGGCGTATCCGTTAAATATGTCAGGTTGGCTATGCGTGAGGCAATGCCCTCGGAAAATGAAGTAAAGGCAGGGCTATGGAGCTTTTATCTGAACCATAAAGCATTACTGCATCAGATGGGATTAGATACTGCAAAGGGCGTTTTTCTTGACTTTTATGATGGAAGTAATCTGTTTTCATTAGAATAGAGTGCATTCACCGAGAATTGAGACAACTAGTCTTCAGTCGTTAAGTAATTGAAGGTGATCTGTTCCGCTTTCAGAGGTGCGGAAATGATTCCGATTAAACAAATTAGAGTTATATGATTGTTTTCTGCGTATTTTTTCTGCTGTTTTTTAAGGTTTTATTTACACATATACAGAAAAAATTTTATTATCGGAAATATTATGCCTTGAGTTTTATATAAGTTAGGTGGTATTAATGTATATTGATTCCGGTTGTCCGGCTTGGAAATCTCTATTGTCTTTTCAATATTTTTTATTCTATATCTGTGAATCTCTCGTTTTGAATGTTTTGTCTTGTTTTTATAAATTTTAACGTGTTTAATTTTGGGGATTTTTTATTGTTGGCCGTCTTATTAATAGTAAAAAGTAAATTTTGTATTAAAAATAACCTTTGTTAAACTATGTAAAACAAAGTATATGTTAAGAAAAAAAATGAGAAATCTTATTTATGCATTAATTTTGATTGTGCTTTCATTAGGAGGGTCTTTGAAAGCTGAAAATTTAGTAAAGTATGTTAATACCTTACAAGGTACAGATTCTAATTTTGGATTAAGTTGTGGAAATACATATCCTACAACGGCATTACCTTATCCAATGCATGGATGGTCTGCGCAAACAGGTAAGAATGGCGATGGTTGGAAATATCAATATTCAGCCAAAACAATTCGTGGATTTCAACAGACACATCAGTGTAGCCCTTGGGTGGGTGACTATGGAGTTTTTTCTTTGATGCCTGTTTCTGGAAATTTGAAGGTAAACGAAGATCAGAGAGCTTCATCTTTTAATCATAAAAATGAAATAGCAAAACCTCACTATTATCGGGTAAAATTTGATAATGGGATAATAGCTGAGATGTCACCTACGACCCGGTGTGCGCACATGCGTTTTTCTTTTCCACGTTACAAGCAGGCATTTATAATATTGGATGGTTATATAAAATTAAGTAGTGTGCATATTGATCCAGAAAGACGTCGTATTACTGGATATGTGCATAATGGAAATTGGATACCCGATACTTTTAAATCTTATTTTATTATACAATTCAATAAACCGTTTCTCTCCTATGGTACATGGGAAAATAAAAAGAATACAATACAAGAAGGACAATGTTTAGCTGAAGGAGAAGGAGTTGGGGCTTATATAGAATTTTCTAAAGGGGCTGAAGTAGAAATAAAAGTTACGTCTTCTTATATAAATCTGGAGCAGGCTGAAGTGACTTTAGAAAAAGAACTGGGTAATTTCTCTACACTTGAACAGACTAAGCAAATGGCTTTTGATGAATGGAATAACTTGTTAAATCGTGTCTTTGTTGAAGGTGGAAGTAAGGAGCAAAAAGCAACATTTTATTCGTGTATGTTTCGGGCTAATCTTTTTTCTCATAAATTCTATGAAGAAAAATCAGATGGTAGCCCTTATTATTATAGTCCCTATGATGGTAAGATACATGACGGATATATGTATACAGATAATGGTTTTTGGGATACATTTCGTTCTCAATTTCCATTGACGAATATTTTGCATCCAACCATGCAGGGACGTTATATGAATGCATTGCTTGATGCTCAGGAACAATGTGGTTGGCTCCCTTCTTGGTCTTTCCCTTCTGAAACTGGAGGTATGTTGGGCAACCATGCTGTTTCATTGCTTGCTGATGCATGGGCAAAGGGGATCCGCACTTTTAGTCCTGAACGGGCGTTAGAGGCTTATGTGCATGAGGCGATGAACAAGGGACCTTGGGGAGGAGCAAATGGTAGACAGGGATGGAAAGAATATTACCAGTTGGGATATGTGTCTTATCCTGAATCGATGGGGGCTACTTCACAAACATTGGAATATGCCTATGATGATTTTTGTGGTTATCAGCTTGCTAAAGCTGCGGGGAATACTTTTTATGAACAAATTTTTAGACGAAACATGTTTAATTATAAAAATGTGTATGATCCTTCTGTTGGTTTTATGCGAGGCCGGAAAATTAATGGTGAATGGAGCCAGTTTGATCCGTATGAATGGGGAGGACCTTATTGTGAAGGAAATGCATGGCACTATTCTTGGTCGGTCTTTCATGATGTACAGGGTTTGATTGACTTAATGGGAGGTGAAGAAAAATTTGTTGCCAAAATAGATTCTGTATTTTCTGTACCTAATATTGTTAAATATGGTACATATGGGGGAAAAATTCATGAAATGCTAGAAATGGAATTGGCTGGGATGGGGCAATATGCTCATGGAAATCAACCGATTCAGCATATGATTTATTTATATTCTTATGCAGGAACTCCATGGAAAACACAGTATTGGATACGGCAGGTAATGAATCGCTTGTATAATAGTTCTGAAAAAGGTTATCCAGGAGATGAGGATCAAGGTGGAATGTCCTCTTGGTATGTATTGAGTGCTTTAGGTATTTATAGTGTTTGTCCGGGTACAGATCAATATGTGTTGGGAAGTCCTTTGTTTGATAAAGTTACGATTGTTTTAGAAAATGGGAATAAATTTGTGGTAGAAGCCCGGAATAACAGTGATAAGAATCTATATATTAAGTCTGCTACTTTGAATGGAGTACCGTATACTAAGAATTATATTACTTATAGTGATATTATAAAAGGTGGAATTTTGTCTTTTGATATGGATGCTGTTCCTAATAAAAAAAGAGGTGTGAACAAAAATGAC
>ULUH01051776.1_pt1 | contig 54040 bp, 37 predicted proteins | sample 1958241 | NCBI WGS metagenome assembly ULUH01 (sample SAMEA4835753, study PRJEB28245) | human gut metagenome | biome: gut microbiome; material: fecal sample | place: Denmark | collected 2008 | reverse complement strand
AAAAGAATTATGGGTAAATTCTTCTAATATTAATAAATATATTCAGAATTTAATTTCAAGTAAGTATAGAATAGCATGTTTCTCTGCTTATATTTGGAATACAGAAGAATATGAACAGTTAATGTGGGCACACTATGCTCAAAGTCATAGAGGATTTTGTGTTGTATATGATATTTCTCCATTATTTGATGATAGCTTAAAGGATGAAGATTTATTTAATATTTATTCTTTGGGGAAGACAAATGAATATTTACTTCCATCAGAACAAAGAAGAATTATGATGAATGGTTTTTTCCCAGTACATTATTCTTCAAAAAGAATTGAACTTTCTAAAACTTTATGTTACGCTATCTCAAAAAGTTTATGTAATAAAAAGCAAATTCGTGATATAAATAATAAAGTTTTTCGTTCTATTATTACTAAAACTCTTCCATGGAAGTATGAACAAGAATGTAGACTGATAGTTGATTCTAAAACATCCCATAAGGTTAATCATAAAATGCCATTTCCGTTCGCAAATAAAATAATTATAGGAGTAAAAGCATCTGATGAATTGCAAAGAATACTGTCAGATACAGCAAACTTGTTAAATATAAAGATAGAAAAAGAGTATATATGATAATGATTGGTTTACCAAATACTTAAATTAGTAAGGATTAATTGAGCTCAGTTATAGGTGGTATTTCTTTATTGTCAACTTTTTGAAGGCATTCATTCATTTCTTTTTGATTCAAAACGAATGAAGTACATGTTTTCGCACGAGATGTATTAAGAGGACGTTCTGTTATTGGTATATTTAACTGCCTATACAAACGACATATTTTACCTGTGTCATTATAGCTATCTACACAATACATGCACATTTGACAGTTTTTTATGTTAAACCTCTTATATCCCAGCCATTTGGCTATATTGCGAAGCTCAAAAGCCTGATTGCTGTGAAAACAAAATTCATAAAGTGTGTCAGGTCTGCTTTTGCGTAGTTCATTACACTTACAATGTTCCTGTTTGCAGATAAATTTTCCTGAAGAATATAATATATATCTGGAAATGCAAATATAAGAGCTATGTTTAATGAGATTATAGTCACTATTCTTAAACCCATAGAATGATATATTCAGGGATGGAACTTCAGCTTCTTCAAATACGTCTCGCTTCGGGTTCTCAATGAATCCGTTTTTAATTACTTCATCAATATCTTCTTCATTTTCAATTTTAACTTCAATAATTTTATTCCCGCTGTGTAGCTTTGTTGCATCACTTGCGTGTGTAACATAAATTTCTAAATATAATGGCTCTTTATCAGGATGTATTGATGATGAGAATTTTAGGTCGGATCTTCTGTTTATATTATTATAGGATATTTCTTGTTCACATTTATCATAATAATCTTTCAAGTTAAATGATTTTATAGTTTTTTCCGCACAGTCGCCGTATTTCATGTACATGCAAGTATCATTCATGCTACAATAGGATTTGTATTCAAATGAAATATTAATTACCTGGGATTCATAAAATGCTTCTTGAATTTTCTTTTTGGCCAAAAGGTGAAGGGAACTTTCGTATGCTGTTGGACAGTCAACTCCTGGCTGATGGGCAAAATGATGCGTTCTGTGAGTGCCGTTATTTTTTGCTTGTAGTGGTTTCTTACAAGCAGGACAAACACATCCACAGTCATTACCATTAGACACACTATCTATGTGTACAAGTTCACCCTTTGCATTAAGTGCATATTTAAGATATTTATTATTGTTACTCATATTCTTGGCCGTATAAATTATAGATAAGCCTATAAAAATCGAATCTACTTATTTCTTGTAATGATGATTGCTTCATCTACATCAACCAAATATAATCTGTCAGTATTGTAGTGGTATCCGTACTTTTTTCTATGTTCTTTATTAATATTAAGGATACCGTTCCACAGACAATACTTTGGTGAACCATTACCTGGATCGAGAGTCAGAATGTCTGTTAGTTCGTTCTTTTCGTTGAGAGCATATCCAACTGCAACAATCCAATGTCCGTTATGTGCATCGTATCCCATGCGTAATATAACAGGAACATTTTCATCAATCCATTGTTTTGTAAGTTCAATAATATCATTTTCTTTATTTGCATATTGGATATTTGCATATTTTGAGTAATTTTTTGTAACGATTCCTTGAATCTCATTAGATGTTAATCCATCTCGATATAGTCCATTTTCATTCAATGCTTTGATAAGTTTCCATTCAGCAGTGCGACGATCAAAATATGTATCAGAGTATAATTCTTCCGCTTCAAATACTCCGAGGATATTTAGTACCATAGAGACCGAATATGCGCCGCAAGCTCCATCTAGATCACCTTGTTTGAAGTGTGCTTTCTGATAAGAACGATTAGACGGTTTCTTGCACTCGAGTTCTCCATTTATGAGACTGAGTTAATCTATAACTTTAAATTGCTTCATTTATTATTCAAATTTTATCGTTGAAAAAAGACAAGACATTATTCCTCTTCAGAATCTGTTACTTTATCTACCAATGGCACTAATTCAAATTCAAGAACACTTGATGGTATCCCGCATTCTTTGAATAAGTAGTTAAGTATATTGCGTTTGGTGTTGGTACTGCATGAGGTATGTACATAACACTTTTCAGCTATTTTACTTCTTCCTTTAGCTTCAGAGTCGTGTACCCAGTTATTCTTTGTAGCAAGATAGGTCATTGTAGTCGGATTTTCATTATATATGAGTTTGCACACCTGAACAATCATCTCCACCCAATTAGAAACAGCATGGTGTTCGTCCCTGTAACGATAACCTATGATTTGTCTCCAACTGAGTTCATATTCATCGTCATCAAAAGATACCAACTCATACTCCTTCTCAAGGGGAACATAATCAGTTGTTATCATTGGCCATAACTGAAGAAAGTTTTCAAGAAGAATCTTCTCTCTTTCTTTAATTTCGTCGAGATTCCATTTTGAACACTGCTTCAGATAGTTTGATAAACAGAATGCTGAGTTTTTGAATCCATTTATCTTGTTACCTTTGCGGTCAATGTATCCTTCTTTCTTTTCCAGAAACGAGTGGTTGCTATAGGACGTATTGAATCCGGTCAGTGTTAGATTTGCAAATGTATGGAGGTATGTATCATATATTTCTTGCCAATTATCACCTAATTCTTCTTTCCATTGTGGGGTAAGGGTCTGAGGCATGATGTGTTCAATTGTAAACGTACCATCTTTCATCTTTTTTACTATCGTATCATTGGCTTCCGGACTATTCTCGTTTTCCATACGTTCAAACAAGAAGAATTTGTAGCTACTTGGAATACGATAGATCTGTCTTGTTGGGAAGGCTGATTTTACATCGTTATCGTTTGGAAATGACACAGTACCTTGTTTCTTCAGCAAAACATATTTGAGGATGTGAGAGTACGGAAGAAGTAACTCTTTGCCTCTATCGTGATGACGTTTATAAATCTTCATAATATCATTATGAAGCGTAGCAAACATCTTTTGAAGTGCGTTTGCCGGATAATTACATATAATACGGCGAGCCCAATAATTCTCAATGGTATCCAACACCTCATATTTCTCATCTTCGCTAACATAGTTTTCTGTAGCATAATTAAAAAAAGACAATATGTAAGGTAAGTGAACCAGAGATTCAATATTCGCTATTTGTTTTAGCTTGCGGTCAATACGTGTATTACCAGTTTCACCTTTTAGTATTTGGCGATAGAACTTGGCATACTTTAGCATATCTTCAAGGAGATTTTTACGCTCAGTATGCGTTTCTTCATCAAAAGTCTTAAAATCAAAGTATAGATCCTCTATATTACTGATGGTGCCTTTCTTTATGGTAAGATAATCACGTATAAACATGGTTGGCTCTCCGTCTGTCAGTTTCTCTATTTTACTCCAATATGCATGATAGTAGTCTTCTTGTTCTTTTGCAGAAAGAGACATGAGCAAATAGTTTCTCACCTTATCAGCTTCTTCAAGATCTTTTCCGCAGGAGTTGAGAGATTCAAAAATCAGTTGAGGATTATCTTTCGATTCCAAACGAATATCTATAATTTCCAGTTTCTCTATAGCTGCAATCAGATTCTGAAATGTGAGTCCACTCACTTTAATTAACTCGTAAAAGAGTTCATAGTTTGAAGTAATTCCTGTGTTCTTAATAAAGTTCTCTGAATTGTTGGTGAAGAGTTCATCGTATGCTTCCATATCGCCTTCAATAGGACATAATTTTATATTTCGGTCAATCCTTCTTCTAATGGCATAAAGATAATTCTTCTTTACTTCTTCGATGTCTTCATCTCCTGCCTCCATGTCACCATTCGCAACAGCATTGATTGCAGCAAGTATTAGAAGAGAGATAGTAGTAATACGTTGTTGACCATCGATAATAAGTAAATCATCTTCAACTTCACTGGCCTTTATCGCTACAATACTTCCAAAAAAATGGCTAAGCAATCCTTCTGTATGAATCTTTTTCAAATCTTCAAACAGACGAACACAATGTTTCTGCTGCCAGGCATACTTGCGCTGGTATAGTGGTATAATAAACAGTGTTTTAGCACCATAGAAATAATCGCTTATATTTACAGCACCTTTCATATTATTTTTTATTTAACAGTCTTCAATTATAATATCAAATTTAATGTCTTTATTTCTAAACAGATGAATATTTGTGTCATGAGTGATTGTCTCTACATCAAATCGTTCACCGTTAGGTTGTCTTCCGATGTTCCATTCATTAATAAATCCTCCATCAGGATAGATAGAGAGTCTTTTTTTACCACATGTAATTGTAAGCACACGCCAGTGAGTGAGTGTTCGCTTATTTAATGAAACGACAGGGACAAGAGTACCTTTTATTCCATGCTCATAGCTAAGATCATCTATCCACGCTTTGGTAAGGGATGTAAGCCATGCATCACGTTTCTCAGATGAAGGCTGGTTTGCACATATACTGTCTGCATTTCCTCTATCATCCTTATATACCTCTATCATAAACTCTATGTCAAACTCTGAACCAATCTGTTTTATGATGTGTTCAATCGTCTGGAGTGTGATTATAATACCCATGATGCTCTTTAGATGTTCATCCTGATAACTGATTTTCAACGTTCCGGCATTCTGCTTTGCGTATGATATGAACTGATCTATGAGTCCTCCGGATTCAGTCTGTAGTATATCTCCTAACTGACAGGTACTTATTTCTATATATTTATCTCCAGACAGCTTTAAAAGCTTAGCCGATGGTTTGTAGGAGAGATCAATTACAGAAGCACCTGATGCCGGATTATCTGTACGAACGAAGAACATGGTATTATTGCCCCATTGGATATTGAGCTGGGCATTTTCCTTGTTGTTCATAAAATAGAGATAGCCATCAATATAAGCAATAGGATATATGTCTTTATCAATCCATGGGTTTGATATGGTCTTGATATCATCTCCCTTTGCCCACGCCTTAATTTCTCGGCAAATAGCCTTAATTGGTTCAGATATATTATCTTGCTTTGACTTTAATATACAGAAAGAAGTATAGTGGCTCTTCATGACGAAGTGGCTCATAAACTGGGGTTGCCAACCGTTCTCATTGTCTTCATAATCCCATTCCTGATAATCGTTATCTGCAAACAATACAACATCCTGATGTGAAGCAGCAAACGCCTTCTTCAGATCATATAGTGTTGTCTGCGATGGAGAAGTATCCGGAAACGCATCTTTGATATTTTGTGGAACAGTATCTCCAACTTCTTCCTCCTCTTCAATCCACGCTAAAGCTGCATTAATATCGAGGAACTTTGCATAACGAAGCGTAAATTTGTCAAGCAGCATATCCTTCGATTGCTTTTCACGGGCTTCACTCAAAAGTTTCTTTGAGGCTTTAATAACCTCCTTCATCACAAGCAAATTTGCCATCTGGTTGGCATAACCTGCACCACCGGGATTACAGTCGAAGATACAGATATGGCCGTTAGGCATGATAGTGAAATCTACTGCTCCACGTTCCTTTCCTAAAATATCCACCAGTGTCTGGGTGAATGCCATTCCAAGTGTGAAAAGCAGTTTTTCTTCTTCATCACGGTTGGACATCCACCTGTTCATGCCTTTATGTCGGATACGTATTTCGCTAAAATCTGTCTGAATCATGTCTCCAATAATTACATTGCGCTTTATTTTGGAAACATCATTGGAACAACTGCAGCCTTTGTGCATTTCTTTTCCGCTAATGGCAAAATGATAATTGGGCTTTTGAGGTTGTCCTTCCTTTTTTTGTGCATGTATTGGATTGAAATCAATTGGGAATTTTAAAGGATCATTTTTATCGGCTACATTTTCTTCCACAACTGTCCTTTTACACCCTGGACAGAAACAATATCCATAACCTTTTCCTTCATTGTAATAGAGAATTTTGGCATTGCCTGATTCATTATTACGACGAACAGAAAACAAATGTGGCTCAGTTACGTGATTGGGCCAATCGTCAGCATCAATCAACTGTGCACTCACTCTAGTATAGACATTGTTGTCCATGATTCGAGTATTGTTCTCGTTCATATCAGGCATAAAACCAACCGGTTGAATCATTTCCAGTCCGTTAGCATTATTCACAGACCATCTGATTTGGTTACTGAGATTTGGATCGTCAATAACAGTCTTATCACTATTACGATAGATGGTTTTGTATGCCTTATGGTTGTCATCATACATATTAGTTACTTCGATACCTCGAACAGAATATACCACACCATCTACTACAACACTATTACCCGGCACATATTGTGCGATGGCATCACGTAAAGAATAGGAGGGGTTAGATGATGTCATCGGAGTGAAGAAGTCTTTCTTACCATTACTGTTTAAGTCGAGGGTAAGCACATTAACCGGCATGTTGGCGTTAGGAGTGAACCTGCTGGTTGCCCAGAAATTGAGAAGTCGTTTGTATAACACTTCGATGTATTGCATCTTTAGCTTTATACGGAACCTATCGCTGATTTTACCGCTACCGGAGAACGCCGTTTTGTAGTCAACCAGTTTGTTGCGTAACTCGGCATAACATCTGTCGTTTATATCTTGTGCGTTCTTTACTACCTGAGTAAGATCACCATCATAACATGTTCCCTTCAGGAGTTTGGTCAGATCCTCTCTGATTTCTTTATCCAAAGGTTTTGAGCATAAGATATTGAATTTCTCATACATGGTACCTTTAGGGTCACCTAACAAATCATCCGGGTCTGTTTCTTTGTTACCATTCTTCAATATAAGAATTTTTCCGTTGCTGATTCGTACCTCAAAAGGAGTGTAGTAATCTGCAACTTTCTGAGTAAGACGTCCACCGTTCGATCCGTCTGTAAATACACCAAAGGAACGGACAAGGAAAGAATTAACATGACGCTGTATTACTTGCGGACTCATTAAATCTACAGTAGGTACTCGTACTGGTCGGTTTATAATCTTTTCAATCGGGTTACTCAAAGTACGGAGACCAATTACATCAGAACTACAAAGTGTGATACAGGCACTTCGTATTTTGTTGTTACGACCGCTTCGTCCAGCACGCTGTTTATAATTGGCCGGCATTGGAGGTACACTTGAAAGCATTACGACTTCCAGGTTACCAAGGTCTACACCCATCTCCATCGTTGTTGAGCATGCAAGGATATTAATGGTATGGTCTTTGAACTTAGATTGTAATCCACGAGCAACATTCTTATCCACTTGAGCTGTATGTTCCTGCTGAATGAATAGATTCGGGAAAGCATGAATATCCTCCAGACGGTCAGAAAATATACCATCTGTACCCCAAATATCATGATCCCATAGTAATGCCCGATGTGTTTTCGCCCATGCTTCAATTGATTTCCTGTCACCTTCCTTTTTGCCAGAACCAACATAGTAAGGGAATACATTCCATTGTTCATGCAGTTCTTCTCTAAGTTCAACCGGAATGCCACCTTCCAGATAAGGCGAGAACCGTTTGAAGTTATTACCAATAGGTCGAAGACATACTGAATGAGGACCAGCATCTGCTTTAGTGTCACACAGATACACGTCATCATAGAGCTTGAAACATAGATCATTTAGGTTGAAACGGGGAGCATTATCTTTCTCATTGACGAATTTACCCATATCGTTCAGACGTTGTCCTACCTGAAGAATTTTATATTTGTCACTGGTCAATGTATTCCAAAGGGCATCTACAACATCAGAAATTACCTTAAAATACTGACGCTGGGCATCATTAATAGTAAGCGAATGGTCATCACGTGCAATCAATGCGCACAAATATCGTACAATACGGGCTTGAGATATTTTGCCTTCTTCCAATTTCGGCTTGTTAAATGGTCGGCGGCGAGGCTTTTCTGTGGCAAAGCGCACTGTAGAAAATATGTCAATTTTGTCGTTCCCTGGAATCCGAAGATAGAATGACTGGTTGTTACGGACAGTATAATCAAGGTAAACCTGCATCAGGTTTTGCCAGTCCTCTTTGGTAATTTGGTTAGCCGGATTATTGAGAATACTGTTAAAATTTTGTACCTCATCAGGCAACTCTATTTGTTTGAGCTGCGGATAGCAAGCTTCGAACAATCCTAAATTTTCTGGTGATGCAGCTGATGCAGGACGGTGTGACAAATACATCACCATAATACTCTGTACATACTTGTCAATTATTTCGTCAGATGGTAATCCATCTTCTATTTCGTCACTTTCTCCCGACCGTTTAACAAATACAGAGGCAAATACCGGGCAATATGGATCTTTCTTTAGCAGTTCTGCAATCTCTGACCATGTCATATAGTTGCATGACATATCGTCCAATTGCTTTTGCACCACATTGGTGTCAGGCGATTGGAGATTTTGTAACATGGGAGCATACTTCAGCATAGACATGGGGTCTGCTTGAACAGCTGCCATAATTTGAGCCATAGCAGCTTCTTTTGTGATTCCGTTTGCTTTTCTGCAACACATCTCATGATATATCGTACTATAGAACCACATACGTTCCTGTTCCAGATTCTGCTTCAATGTAGCTTTTGCTGCAGCCTGACGACTATCTACAAAACTGATATATTGCTGTCCGTCGTGCAGTACAATACCACCTGTTGTCGATTCCCCCTTGTCCAGCTGATCAAGAATGCTTGGTGCCATCATGCGAGAAATAAAATCTGCAGAAAGGCGGAGTTTCTGAAGACGGTTTTCTTCCATATTCCCATTTGCATCGTCTTCAATATCTTTGTCCGTATTATGGCTCTTTCCTTGTTTTGCATTACAATAAGGGCAACAGCCTTGAATGTTGCCTACTACATGCCAGCTGTCAGTATTCTCTTCATCAGCTGGAGTCACAGGTTGCAGCTGGGCTCCAGGAAGCAAACGGAATGACACATTGTTATCTCCCTTTATACTTTTTGTTTTGGACAGGCCGAATATGACATAGTTCTTCCTTGAGCTGTCATCACTTTCTTCCATATCCAGATCAAACATATCGCTGTCGTCTGTTGCTACAGGTTCGTATGTCCAATCTTCCATGTTAACCATGGCGACAGCTACGTATTCTCCGCAATGCTTGCACCGGCTTAATTCTAATAGTGGGACTTCTTCTGAAGTATCAACCTCACCATCTTTCTTTCTGTTTATGATATTTTCTGAATAAATCTTGAAGGAACCATCAGAAAACTCATTCAGACGGACATATAGTCCATTGTTGGGTACACGGTAAAAATAGTGTACCTTCAGTTTCATATCGGGAACTTTCAGTCCTGCATCTTTATATCTGTTTTCTTCACGCTGGCACATTTCATCCAGCCATTGTAACTTCTCGCTTATAGTAGCTTCCACCGGATACAATTCATCCAATGAGATGTAATCTGAATGGAATATTTTTTTCCATCGTTCTTCATCTTCTCCTTGTGGAATTTCTGTCTCACCAGTACGGCTACCACCCACAGCTTCTACCTGGTCTGCGTTTATTCCTGTAATTCCGGCTATGAACTCTTTCAATTCGCGTTCGTCTTTTTCCTTATCTTCCCCATTGCCGAAAGTTGCTGATGATGTCGCAAACCGTATGTCCTGCGCATCAACTTTAAAGGCAAGCAGCACACGACGCAGGAGCATGGCCAACTCGGCTGCGCCGGCCCCTGTATAAGAGTGTGTTTCATCAATGGCGACCCATCTGAGACTATTTCTTCCAGCCACAATAAGATTTGCGTCACTTCCACGTAGCAGAATGTACTCCAACATGGTAGGGTTTGTCAGAACAATATGCGGAGGATTATTCCGCACGTCCTTACGGGTGTATACCATGTGGGAATATTTAGCATTCTTCAGTTCAAAATGTCCCTTCTCATTAGGGTCGGTCTGAACAAATTCATATATTCCACCTGTAATCTGCTCAATCCGTTTACGCAACTTATTTGCATCATCAGATGTATCGGTACTTTTAGGCTCTATTTCAGGAAGATCACCATTGTACACTGTGTAGGTAAGCCTGGTACCTGTAGTTTCTTCAGCCCTTGTCAATAATTCCTCCAGGCGTTCTTTCTGGTCCTCCATAAGAGCATTCAGTGGATAGAGAAAGAGAGCCTGTATCATTCCTGGTTGCGCATGGAGAGAAAGGTCGTGAACCAAAGGCATCATAAAACATTCGGTTTTACCAGAGCCGGTTCCTGTTGTTACAACGATTGATTTTGGCTTGTTGTCGGCAGTATGTTGGTTCAGCAATACATCCCAGCATTTATACTGATGTTCGTATGGTGGATATGGCTTTGTCCAGAGTTTACCTACCAAGGACTTAGCTTTTTCAACCTTATCAGGTGATACAGGTATATAGGAGTTCATACATTGAACTACAGGCACTGCATTCTTTGGAGCAAACAAGTCACTGATAAGTGCCTTTATCTGCTTGATGTAAGAACGCTGACTTTCATTATTCGATTCGCCACACCACATGGCTACGAGTGCTCTTTCTACCGCCTTGCGGTTACTATTATATAATTCGGAGAAATTCATATCTGTTCTATTGTTATTCGTTGTCAACAAAAATATCAAATTCTGGCCATTCAAAGCCTAATTCATCACTCAGCCTAATTAATCCCAATTTATCTTCACGGCTCAGATGGCCACCTCTTTTTTCAAACAAGGGCTTATATATTTCTTCAGGTATCTTGTCAATATCTAAGTCTCTCAGTGGTTTCATTAGGAAGAAGTAGATACCATAGGTGTTGGCTACTTCGAAACATTTCAGTACGGACTCTTCTATTTCGTCCCAAGCCCATGGGTCGTTGTCGATGTCCAATCCAAGATTGCAGGACAAATTATTAGAATGTCGAATGTCCTGGAATATCACGCCTACATCTTTTGAGTCAGCTTCATTATCAGGATCGATAGGTTCAGGATCTGTCCGGACATCATAATTCCAGAACAGAGCATTTTTTCCATCCCAGGAACTGTTGGCTTGTGAATTACCGAAACATACCACAAGACAGTCTGGAGCCACCGCATCAAGCAAATTTCCCATGAAACGTCTGTCCATACGCCATGCATTCATAGCTGCTTCCCCGATACTTGGATTACCAGAGATATTTATGAAATCCTCTGTGTAGATATTACCGATATTATTGCATTGATAAGCCTGATAGCCTTTGCGACTGAAATCATTGACTTGTGTTCTATCTTTATAAATGTAAGGTAAGTCCAGAGTCTCATCTTCTTTCAGATACTGTATGATGTTGCCGTCAAGCAAGACTTCCTTTAAGAGGGTAGGGCGATATATATCTACTATAAAGAAACTTTCTTCCTCACCGTATTGGATAGGTATTGTCGGAGCCAATACCTTACTATCCAAAGGGATATTGTCCTGATAGGTTGCTTCTTCTCCGTTCATAGTGCGATAGCGTACAGATGTGTAATCGAAGTCGCGTACTATCGGATTGTTTTTTTCAAGTTCTGGAAGATAAGCTACAGTAATAAGAAACAGTTTACCCTTCACTGTAATTCTAAGTATGGCTACTCCATAAGAAGGCACGCTAACTGATGTCCATTCTGTAAATCTTCCGTTTGGCTGTTTATATTCTATTGACTCTGCAGTAGTAACGTTTTCCGGCCTGGCATTCAGGATGTCGTCTTTGGTCGCAAAATGTCGCACAATGATGTCTTCCTTACCAAAAATAAGAGGAAGTTTTTCTATGTCAGGTTCTTCGCTAATGTCAGGATCATCTATAAAATAATGATTTACCATGCCCCCATTAATGTAGTGAATCGTGTTGGAGTACAGTCTTGTAGTAATTTGGTCATAACCTATTCTGTTATACAGACATATTTCCCGTCCTGTGGGGGTATAGAAAGTAACAGAATCGTATATATAAATCCAGTTCCATATTTCACTGATACCAAACCGGCTGTCATTGAACGGCATACTGTACACTTCATTGGCAATGGTTGCATCTTTCAATTTGCAGGGATGGGTGAAGAGTAACGCTGTTTCTCTCTGCGCATTCTGCGTTGATGTCCATGTGTTATAGATACTATCGGATCTCCATAGCTGAATGTATTCTATAGCATCGACCGATTGTGCCAGATATTCATTGCCATCATCATCTTTTACTATGATTTCTATCTTGTTGAAGCGAGTAGCCGGAATATGCTTCACCTGTACGCCTTTTTCCACACCAAAGGCTACAAAATCGTTCAAGCCATGATTCAAATAGGTGATAATCGGCTTATCCATGGTTGATGGCTCAATAATTTTCTCATTGTAACAGAATCTAATATAGACGTATAGATGTCTCTGGATTTCAGGATGAGGCACGCCCCAAAGATGAACCCTGTCATATCGTAGATACTGGTGCAGACCACCGCCAACTTCTTCAGGTTTCAGCAAGACATTAAGTCGTCTGGACATAAACGTGTAATCAGGTGAAAAAGTGACGATCCATTCAAAACGGAACTTCACTTTCAGAATCTCGTCATTAGCAGTTTTCAGAACGGCTACAAAGAGATTGACATCAGATGCAGCATTTTTCAAATCCTCATCGTCGAATGGCATTTGGCCATTGAGTATATTCTGCATATACTCATATAGTGAGTGACAGCGTTTGATACTTTCACGGAAAGCAATAGCTCTTGATGCTTCATCCAGATTTTCCAGTGTATAGTCTTCACCGTGGTAGATCCGACACAATCCTTTCAGGAATCTCATGTTGTCATTTCTGCCAAGTTCATGTTTAATAGCAAGACCACCGAGCACGTAAATGGAATATAGCCAACGCTTATTACCTTTATCATCATGATAGAGATAAAGTTTCTGGTTAATGCCGGCATTAGTCCAAAGGGCTTCAAGGTTAAGCTTTTCCACCAGTGGATTACTGTTCCCTCTTTGATACTTGCGTTTATACCATTCAGCTATATAGATTATGGTTTCTACGGCAAATTGAGGGGAGACTAAAGCTGGAAAACCTTTAACAGAAGCAATATCATTCAGGCAGACTTCAAGTTCATTGAAATCTGCTTCCGACAGTTTAAGTAGCCAGACGTATGGCTTACAGATGTCGAATGATGCTATTTTATCTTTTAATTCTTTCGTTAGTTTTTCTATCATGGTCAGATTCTTTTTCTCCAACTACCCAGTGTCCGCTATAAGCACTGCCAATAAATATGATGTGTGGCATAGGGGCGATGCGTTCTTTTATCTTCTGACTGATAAATTCAGCATCTTCTTTCGCATCTTTCAATCCTACAAGAGTGTCATCGTCGGCAATACCAAATAGCAGACTGCCGCTTGTCCCGTTTGCAAACGCGCTGACACTCTTTAGCAGCTTTTAACCTTACGACGTTCTACTTCCTGCTTCTTGTCGTATTCTGTGGTTTCACCTATATATATGTTGATGTTCATATAAGACTATTTTAGGGGTTCTAGGATATTATATCTTTTTTACTGATGTCCATGGCTTTCAGAATCTTTACTATACTATATAGCAAAAATACGATAATAGTTTATAATACTTGCCAAATAGTTCTATCAATATTATCATCGAATCCTAATTTTTTTAGTCTTATGGAATCATTTATATTATAATCGTTGATTTTTTTATTTGAGGTATTGAAGTTATTTGCTTTTACTACAGTAACTCGGCTGTCTGGAAATTTTACTGAAACACTAACTATTCTGTACTCTCCAGATTTCTTTTTTGTTTTTTTTATGTTGGATATTTTGCCTTCTATAATCTCACCTAAAGTGAAATTCGAGTTTTTGTCACCAAAACTCAAAAGCTTTGACTTATTACTTTCACTTATATACCTAAGTTCATATCGTTCATTAATAAAATCAATATTCATAAAGCCTAATTTATCGCAAATATCATTATTATTAAATATATCTGTTCTGTTTAGATTCATATTCTTCAGTTGTCTGATAGATATGTAACTGCTAACTCCTGCGATATTTATCATATACTTATTATTTTCCTCGTTCATTAATCTGCCTATCATTGGTATAGGATAATCATAGTATGCATCCAATTTCACAACACGATTATTAATTATACCGATTAAACGTCTTCTGAAAGAACCAATTTCATCGTACATGTGGGCTACTATTTCATTACCATTGTTGTCTTCAATTCCCCATTTGCCGGATTTAAGTGTTTTAGACAGCGAATTTTGGAGTTCGATACTTTTCTCAACAACTTCTTCGCCTCTGATGTTTATACAACTTTTAGTACCAACAAATGTAATATTGGCAACGCCATGAATGAAATTTCCTATACTATCGTATTTAATAGGTATGCGAATGGAGTTGTCAGATATATTTATTACGCCCCATTTGCCATTACTCTTTACCCTAACCAAATCATCTACCCATAATTGTATTTCATCGTATAAACATGGAATTTTAGTATTCCTGAGTTTATCGCAGACTCCCAATAACCCAAATTCTTGAACCAGACAATATTCATCATTCAAGTCAGAATACTTTGAAATCAATTTACCTTTTTTGTCAATGTAGTTTTCGAGTTGCCTCCACGATTGAGTAGGGTGGGTAATAGTTACTTTGGCACTGCCTGATTCAAGTTTTCCTATTTTATTGTATATTATATCTGTAATGATATTGTTATTCAGGTCAATAAGTCCATATCTATTGCCTTTTTGAACTTTGAATATACCCTTGTCCCATGGTTCTATAGATTCATAGATTGCAGGAACTATTTCATTTCCTAATTTATCTGCAACACCCGTTTTGCTATCTTTTGTGAATATGATGCAGTTATTTATATCATCATAGTAAATGTCATCGTAGCCAAAATCATTATCCCAATCAATAATCTTTATACCATATTTATCTACGATTCCCAATTTATTATTCAATGCTACCTTATAGAACCTATTGTCCTGTAATTTAGGCTCGCTGGTAAATATCGGATTTATCAGCGACTTGTTATTAAAGCGGAATCCCCATAAATCTCCATATTTTGAAATCTCAGCATATTTACCCGTTTTTCTCATCTCGGTGAGAGCATCCTGGTAAAGATTACTGTTTACCCATTTATCTTCAATAGATTTTTTCAATCCTTCACGGCTAATGAGTGTACCCATATATTCTGTATAGGCTTCCGGATGCTTCGTGAAATAAGCTTCATTCGCATTAAAATAATATGGCTTGCAAAATTCATCATCAAATGTCAATTCCTCTAATATGATAAGTTTACCATTGGTATTAGAGTTTTCAAGTGTAAACTTCCACTTATTATCTTCGTCCAGCCAGTTACACTTCAACAAGAGTTCATCTCTGGAAATAGACTCTTCCAAGGCTTCTTTGTCAAGTACAAACACATTTCTATGATTGGCAAAAAGAGTGTTCTTATAGTTGAACAACTTCATATAGTCATATTTGCTTTCATTCCCATTTCCAAACACCCATATTACCTGAACATTATTGATTCTATAGAATATATCTTTATCGACAATAGTATCCAGGTCTACATTGTTGTTCTGAAGTTCTATAACAACCTTTCTATCCTTGAAGTTAAAAGATATATCAGGACGTCTCCATTTCATATACGGAAAATTGCTGCGAATAATTTTGTCCATATTCACATCGGTTACTCCCAATGCTTTACTCTTCTCTGAATTCAGGAGAGATATAATCTTCAGTTTTAAATCTCTACGGAGCACATTTGTATCGGAACTTAAGGCTGTTTTTATTTCTTCTTCTGTGAGCTCTTCTATATCAATTCCTTCGTAGTGATTGTCATTCGATTTGTCGGACATGATTGTCCATGGGCAATTTACATTTTTTTGCGCATGTATGAAGAACAAAGATTCTTTATTGTTCCCATATCTTCTGTGAGCTATCTTCACTCTCGCTCTACATATTCCACAAGTCCAATATTTACTGCTTTTTATATCTGCTTCGGACAACATTCTGCTTACATGTGCAATCTCTTCCGCACTGCTCATCCGAAAGAAATTGTCTGCATCTATTATTTCTCCCTTGTCGTTGTAAACATATCTTATAGATCTTGATGTGGTGTCGTCCGTATCGTTTGTTATTTCCGGAAAGTCAACAATATTTCCATCGCTTAGCTGAAAAGCTTCTTGTTCTTTGTTTTTTACAGGTCTATAACTTTTCGGGACAGGAGTTTTTGCAGGCTTTTCTTCGATAGAGTTAGATTTATCAGCCTCTTTCTGACTGCTTTCTAAATTGACTTGTGAATCCAAACTTAAAGATTCTTGCTTGTTTGACTCTTCTTTGCTTGGAATATTGTCATTCTTGAGTCTATTTTCCAGTGAATCTATTCTATTTTTGAGTTGTTTATTCTCTTCGTACAATATATTGTTAAGATTATTATATTTGGAAATTTTTGTACTCTGCGAAATTATCTGAACCCTTTCGTCTTCTAACGCTTTTTCCAGATGCTTTTTCTCATCTTTGATTCTCCTTAATTCATCTTCTTTAATGGATAATGTTTGATTCAGAGATGCAATCGCCTCTTCGTTTGTCTGAATTTGTTTTTCGAGGTTTCTTATTTCTTCATCAGAATGGCTTTGCTTTATGGATTCCTCATGCTTTGAATACAGCTCATTATACATAGAATTCAGGTTGTTATACCTTAAATTCAGCTCATTTAATTGCTCATGTAATTTCTTGTTTTCATTATCTATCAGATTATTTCTTTCAAGGTGTTTTTCACAATTTGATTCTAATGTTTCATTCTCATTTTTTAAATCCTGCATCTCGTAGGATACAGTCTGTAATTGATTTTGTAGTCTACAATAAGCTTCTGACAGCTCATTGTTTTTCCGGCTTAAATCATGAATTTCATTTTCCTTGGTTGATATAGATTCTGTTAGAGATGAAATTTCATTTTTCAATCTTGCTATGTCTTCGTTTGATTGACTTATAAAAGATTGTAGTTTGTTATTATAGGATTTATATTCATCAATATTTATTTCTAACTTATTACACTTATTGATGGTGTCGGTGAGTTTTTTTAAAGTTTCATTGTTTTTGTTTTTCTCCTCAGATATAATCTCTTCGTAATTTTGTAATTCATTTTTTAAATTACAGATTTGACTGCTTTGTAGTTTTTTTTCAGACTCTAGTCTTATATTTTCCTCCTTATACTTAGTGATTTCATTGCTTATTTCATTCTGCTGTGTATAAAGTGATTGATATTTCTCCTCTATAACTTTACATGTTTCTTTCAATTGATGTATAGTGTTGTCTTTTTCTTTTATAGCATGGTGTAATTGTTCTACCTTTTCAGAAATATTATAGCCTGCTAAATAATTTATTATCTTCTGAGTAATAGTCATCTGGTAAAAGTTTTAAGTTTAAATAAATTACTTCTTTTATCTTGTTTATTTTCTCCACCTTGTATATCTTTTGATGGATATCATGTTTTTCTATTAAATTCTTATTAATTCGGTTTTAGTAATTTGCTTCCATTTATGAGTTGTTTACTCAGTCCTCTTTCAATACTCTCAGCTCTTTCTTTGTGCCTTTGTATGCTTCACGCAAGTCGCGGAGTTGATGATCGCTCTGTTCAATGTGATGAATCATGGAGTGGCAGTTAGAACATAAAGGTACAAGATTTTCTACGAAATCCTTTGGAATACCTTCTGTTTCAAATGTAGAAATTGGCTTTAAATGGTGTACTTCTATAAAGTTTGTCCCAAGTGCTTCACCATACATCTCGGCAAAGTTCATACCGCAGCATTGGCACTGATAACCATAGCGGCTGATACACTGCTGGCGGAGCTGAGGGTTTCTATGTATTACTTCCATTTCTTTTGTAATATGCTTGCGTTCACCTTCTGTCTCTTCACGGAATTTTTGTACCTTTACTTCCTGTTGAGGCTGTGCCTTCTTGACTGTTCCTTCCAAATTTATTTTGCGTTTGAACAAGTTTTTGAATGCTTTTGATTCAAGGAACTGAGAGTAGGTTTTCAGATGGACAGAATACATCAGTTCCGCTTCCTCGTCAATAGCTGCCATTTCCCGGTTGGTTGCTATGCGGTCCCGAACACGGTCGTAGAAGTTATGGTCAAGGCACTCGTAAATACTCGAAAAGGTAGTGGACTCGTATTTACGTATAAATGTTACCAGTTCTACTTCGCTGAAAGACGCGAATGATTCTGCATCAGTCCTACGTTTCTGCAATTCCTGTATATAGGCGTTACGTATTGATTCAGAAGTGGGTATAATTTGTTTCTTTGCCATCTTTTTCTGCTAATATTAGGTTTGGTCAGTACTTATATTAAAGTACTATAATACTTATACCGGAGTACTCCAGTACTTCGGGCAAAGTACTGGAGTAATTATAGTAAAGTACTGAGTCAATCATTCCAATTCAGATTTTCTTCGTACTTATCGAATTCCATTTCTTCGGTTACACCTGCCTTTTTTAAAGCCTTGAGTACTATTGCCTGTTCTTTTGGTGACAGGGCAGTCTCACCTCTACGGCGTTCGAAGTAAGCATTTCGCCCGAATGTGGCAATCAGCTGATTCATGAACTTTAGATACTGGTCAGGAAACATTCGTTTCTGAAAGTTTGTGAATCCACGCGCGTACATGATAGGTTGATTATCACGATAGTATTTGCAAGTAACGTCTTTGCTACATTTGTTGGGGTTTATCAAATGAATGTATTCTTCATTTTCCAATAATTCGGTATATGATACCTGACGCAGGCATGTGGCTGCCATGGGGCAGTCACTATGCTGGCATACAGTGTAATTCTTTGGGATGGATGTATAAAGTTTTTTTGGCATTATTCCATGGGTTTAATCATTGATTCTATAAATTCAATTTCTAATACATCAAGACCATATTTAGCGTATAATTGTTGGTCTATTTCTGGAATGCTTTTATTCCAATCAATGTCACTGTTAGAAGTGAAGTCTTGCATTGGAACATTAGCCCAAGTATCTCGAGGATTATGTTGAGTAGCTTTAAGGGTACCTAACATGCATCTGGCAAATTTTGACTTGACGTATTTGAGACACCGATCAGCTTCCTGGGCATCGGTAAACTTACCGATGCTTAGGAAGGTGTCGGTGTGCCCGATTACCGGCGTGCTGAGCACCTCGCCGATAGCACCTGTGCCATTGGCTTCTGGAACAAACACATTGTATGTATCCAAATAGTCGTTGGGTTGTACATAATCTCGCTTTATCCAACGGTACACACGTTGATTATTTACCCGTCCGAACAATTTAATATAATCGAATCCGTCTTTTGGCTTCTCTACAAGGAATATATTTTGGTAGAGTTCAAAGGAATTGGAGGTTATCATATTTCCCGTACCCTTATTCAACGCATCTTTAGCTGCTGGATAATCTTGGAAAAAAGAATCAGAAAATCGATACATTCCACGTGAGGAAATAAGACTACCAAATTCATCTTTTTTAAAACATTCATGTTTAATGACTTTTTGCAATATAGCTTTTAAATCTTCATATTCAATGAATGTTCCGATTGGACCAAAATTGGCTTTATCATCACGATAAGTAATTACAACACCTCCTTTTATATCTACATTATCAAATATATCAGTAGACTTTTGTATGTATTTTACAACCTTGAAATGGTTGTCATTAAGTATTTTATCCATCCAATCAGAAGGTGTTTGCCCTGCCTTGAAAAGAAATCTTCCTGGCGTTATCAGTGTTACTTTTGAGGATAGCTTGAATGCTATATCATAAAATAAATGATATATTGGTGATTTGCGGGTACTTATTCCTTCCTCTTGATACGGCGGATTTCCCACCACTGCATTAAATTTCATTTCTTGTTTATTTGAATTACCCTTCCAGAAACCAACAGTCTTCAATTCTTTAACAAGACCTTCCTGGTCGTTGGAAGCACGTTTAATTAATTGTTCATCCTTTATATTCGCTTTTCTCTCTACATCGCGAAAGCCGAAGAGGGTGCGACGGGTGATACCCACAGCCATGGGAGTGTTACAGATGACATAAATATTATCCCGTACAATATCGTCCCATACCACCTGCTCCTCCTGCACACTGACGCTTTCTCTTTCAATACATTCCGCCTTTATATATTCGTCTAACCGGCGACGATAAAGTGAATAGGTGATGTAAAGAGGATAGAGACCTGTCTTGGAGTTGATTTCCAGAATTTTGGTCTGTACTTCGCCTGCCAAATCAACGTTATCGAAAAGCTGACGAGTTACATCTCCCTGATCAACATAGCGGGGAGTAACCAGTTGTCCGGTCTTTTCATCAAAACTCTCGTTATAGAAGCAATAGCCGCCTATAGTATCGCTCATGTGCATATTGACCACTCGCCATGGAGTAAGGACGGTTTCCTTGTCCGGATTGCGGAAATATGAGAAGATTTCCGTAATCTGACGGATACGCTCGTCCACATGCATGAAGTCAGCCTCTCGGGTTAGGGCACGATATTTCTTTCCTGCTTCTTCAAAACGAGTGGCATTAAAGCATTTCTTGATTTTGTTGAAATCTGATTTCGAAATTCCTTTGGGCATGAACTCGAACCATGAGTCATTACTAATCTTACGGGTAAAGTTATCCACGGTGATGTCTTCTTTCGTATCGCCCGCATCAGCTCCACCATACATCAGCAATGGGATACGCAGGGCTATTCCACGTATGTTGGTGATACGCTTGCGGAACTCTTCGCGCTCTTCCTTAGCCTTTTCACGGCGGGCTATGCGTTCAGCTTCCTGACGTTGCCATTCCTCGCGTTCTTCTTCACTCCATGATTCCCACTGCTTTCGGAACTCCTCATCCTTTTGAGCTTTCTTCTTTGCCTTTTCTGCAGCTTCAGCTTTCTTTTGGCGTATTTTTTCTTCCCATGCCGCACGCTGTTCTTCGGTCATGTGGCTGAGGTCTATCGTGTCTTTGGCATCCTTACGTTTCTCGTCGGGAGCTTGTCCTCCGTTTTCGCCAATCTGATTGAGGAGATTAGGGTCAATCTTGTTAAGTTCTTCCTGAACATAAAGGCAATTGTCGTCGAATCCTTTACGAACTAAACGGTCGATGTATACGCTCTCCAGTTTCTTGTAGATAGTATTGACATCCATAGGACTCATCTTTCCACCATCCATAGAAATAACCGGGCATAATTCGATAAAGTCACGAACAGTATCCTTATCACGCATCTCCTGAGTTTTTTCTTCTTCGCCTTCTTCCTTTTGTTTATCCTTGGTTTTAGCCATTGATGAAAACTTTGAAGTTTCGGCTACAATCTTCAAGGTACGATCCGGTGCAAAGTCGAATACATAACACTCTGTTTTCATCTTGCCGTCAGGTGTTTTGTAAGGCGACTGTACACGAAATATAGTTTGCATATAGGTGGCAGCACGGTCTCCACCTTTGAGATAGAAGACTGCGGTCCAAGGGGCGACAGTAACTCCAGTGGTTAGACGGCCACAGGATATGGTAATGGTAGAAGTCTTTTCCGGCAGTTCACCTATCGCATTGAGTACTTTATCGAGTGCATTCTCACTCTGTTCGTCCGTATCGTTCTTGCCGGCTACGTTCACTACATTGAAATGTCTGAATATGGGATGCTCGTTAAGCAGCTGCTCCAAGGCGGCTGCCTCGTTGACATGGGAAACAACCCACAATGTATGTCGGAACATCTTACGATATTCCGTAGTAGAGAACGGGAAGTTGTTTTCAGCGTCTTTTGTACAGAGAAGATTCAGGAACTTAAGCACATCTACTTCGTGTACAAACCGTCCTTTGGAACCGGCAGGCATGGCTGCTTTGTCCGCCTTAGGATTGCCTGTCCATGTACGGAAGAACTCAGGGAAAGTAAATATACCTGTCTGGTCAAGCACATTGTTTATATTCTTTGTAATGTCATAAGTGAAGATATTCATCTTAGGCAATTCCTCGTATGGATTCTTTTCATTAGGATGCTCTTCATACCATTTTTTCTTAGCCTGCTGTTCTGCAATGTAGTCCCATGTGTAAATTTCATCTTCCTTGAAATCTTCATAGAGATTGAAGGGGGTTCCGGAGAGATAAAGCATCTTGGTCTTGTCCTTCTTCAAGAAATCATCAATGACGCTTTTCCCCAAAGATGTTCGTGTGCCCTCGTGCGCCTCGTCGATAATAACAAGGTCCCAATCGGCATTGAGAATATCAGCTTTCAGCTTTTCATTCTCAATTTTAGTAGCTCCTCCAGAGTTATCCCCAAATTGATTCTTATATTTTGCTTGCGTCTTTAGGTTGACCAACTCAGAAAGACGCATATATTGCATTGAAACGAAGAAAGCAAAGTGGTTACCTTCGGCTTGTACAAATTTTTCAAGGTCGTAGAAGTTACCTTCGCTCTCATTATCTGAGCGTGTGCCAAAGCCATAAGTTTGATGTATATCAGAGTTCCCATCTACCTTAGGAACTGAATTTTGGGAGCCTACAACCTGATGGAAAGCATTGAGCCAGCTGTCGCCAACTACGGGGCGGTGGGTTATGATGAGTGTACGCTTTACGTCCATTTCGCGCATCAGCTGCATGGCGCAGATGGTCTTGCCGAAACGCATCTTTGCATTCCAGAGAAACTGTCGGGATTCAGGAAGAACGGTATATTGATAATCACCTTTTCGACCGGTTTTCTTGCAGAAACGCTCTTTAGCTTGATCTATTGCGTCTCTTTGTTCTGAACGTAGTACAATCAGGTTGTTCGAAGACGGATTAGCTTGTGTATCCATCTTTATTTCTTCGAGTGTTGAGTACGTTGCCATAGATATATTGTTTTTAATTATTCTTATTTACTAAAGACTTAAAGGTACATTTAGGTGCCTTTAGGTCATGGAAATCTTTTGAGTTAAGTGTGGCTTTCTGGAGATTAATACCTTCAAGAAAGTCTTTTACAAGGCAAAGCCGCTCGTGTGGAGCGGGCTCGTGCTTCTCTTCTTGCATATCGTCAAATGATATGGAAAGTTGTTTACTGGTTGATGGCTCTTTTTCAATGTAGGGATCATATCCGGGCAATCCAAATTTCAAACCATCCATTTGCCAGATGTTCCACGATATGATGTATGCCACACCGGGCATCATGCGCATTTTGTTCTGATTGAACTTTTTCTCACCGAACTGCGCAATATAATGCTCCTCGAAAGTAAAGAACAGGGCTTCGCGGGCAAGCAATAGATTGTCACCCTGCCATTCAAAACCATAAGTGGAACGTAAAGCTATCTTTGCCCATAAAATCCATTCCTTAGAGTCTTTGGTATTTTCTGACACAATACGCAGTTTCCTATCGAGCAAGCCAATTCGATGCTTAACATCATCATTATATTCACCGGATACGGCATCATAACGGTTACATAGATAGGGAGCCTCTCCACATGTTATCTCCAGACGCATGTCGGCCACATAGTCTTTCCATGTCTTATCTTCAGGAAATATAATTTTTTCTTTATTATTAATCCATTTGTGAGGGTCGTTCGGATCAGGAGAATTAAACAGTCCTTCTTTCCGCCCGAACCATGCTTCATCAATAAGATTGTTCTGAGCATTACAAATCCAAGCGGGAGTGAAAACTTCGGCTTTATCTTTTGCTCGTTGAGTTTGCTCTTCTCTCGATTTTACCGAACGGGGACGGATAATCTCCTGATATTTTTCCTTAACCTCAGGATTTTCTTTAACAAACTCTTTATATTTTTCCTTTGTGATGACAATACCATCATCTGAAACATAGGATGTTATCTTATCAAGTGTAATAGGAGCAAAGAAGGTGTAATCATCTCCCAAGTCGGAATATGAGTCGGTTGCCCAGTAGATATTCTGCTGGGTAGTATGATCCTTCAAAAGGTTCATGCAAACCTTTTCGCCGTAACTGACGAGAAGTTGATTTTCACTTATGTCTGCATCTTTTATCATAACTTTCTTATGCAATATTATAGTCCCATTGTGCAGTCTTCCTGCATTTTGGAATATTTTTTATTTAAATCTTCTATTTTTTTTGCAATTTGCATTCTTAGCCATAACGGTTGAAGTACTTCTACCTGATACCCAAATGAAAAAATATATGCTTCCAATTCTCTGTTAGGACGAACCATGAGCTTTATAATATGTTTTTCCTCATTTATTACAATCTGTGACGGATGAATTGGCTTGTTTACAACATAAGGGAAACGAGCAGAATCGAATCGCAAAAGGACTTCTTCCGGTTCCGGATGATTATCAGGAAGGGTGACACCAACCACATCTTTAAAATACTCACTGAAGTCAATACTCTTGTTCGGTATAAAGGGTACATGGGCACTAGAAAATTTCACGATACGGTCGAGAGCTTTATTGGTGATGTAATTACCATGATCTCCCTCTTGCAATCCGATTAAAAACCATCGGTTATTGAATTGCTTGATATGATACGGATGAATGATAGAAGTGCTCTCATTACCGGAAAATGTTCGATAGAGGATCTGCAGAGGCTGATGATTCATGGCTGAGTCGATAAGCTCTCCCAAAAACTCAGTACCTTTCAATAGCTCATTTTGGTCAAAAGAAACGATATTTTCAGTGTTAGGCATAATGCCAAAGCGATATTCCAAACTCGATATGACATTTTCCAGCCAGGCATTGCTCGGCACACCACGGAATCGACTTAGTATGTCGATTGCGGAACGAAGAGAGGCTACTTCTTCTGTAGATAGTTCGTTGTTGAAAATAGAAAATGTCGGGTCCGAATAGCGATAATAACTTTTCCTACCATCGAATGGATAAGCCTCAATCGGAGCATTGTAAGTAACTCTATCACGCATGTACTTTATATCTTCGCGTATCTGTCGGATGCTGATTTGAGTACCACACAAATCAAATAGGGCCTCATTTACTTTTTCTATGAGGTCATCAATTGTGTATTTATGATGATAATCGCTGAAACAGCGGTCAAGTATCTGATATCTAAGCTGAGCATTCTTGTTTGTAGGCATTGTTTTTATTGGGCTTTTGCTATATTATTCATCACGTTTTACAGGAACAACATCGTCAAGACGGACAAGGTCATTCATATCACATTTGAGACACCGTGCTATTTCTATCAGATTTTCTAAAGTCGGCTGCGAGGTATTCGTTACCCATTTAGAGATAGTTGCAGGGTCTTTACCAAGCATTTTAGCTAATTCCTTATTAGTTATCATGCGCTCTGCAAGCATCACTTTTATTCGATTCAGCGGTTGTTTATCCATGCTTTTAACAATTATATTTTTTTGTATATGGCAAAATTATATTTTTTCCGTCTAAACGTGTTCTATTTGCGCTAAAATATCACGTCTTAAACAAAATAAATGACGATTTCGTCAATACCTTAAGTGAATTCTTTGTAATTTAGTGCATTATTTGATATTGGAGAATTAATGTACAAAGTATAAATATAAATGATAACAAAACTCAAAGATTTAATGTCTCTAATTGCTGAAATAAGTGCAGAAGAGATAGAGTCGCGGTTTACTCAAATAGCTAAATTACTGTTTGAAAATTTTTCGATACAAAAGGGAGAAAAAATATATCTTTTCAAAGAGATTGAGTTTTATTTCTATAATAAGCATCATCGGGACATCATCACACATCCCCGTTTTTCCGATTCTTTGTGTTGGTATGTGAATGATTTTGGGGGTATAGATTTGAATTTTCCAAGTGAAATTTGCAAAATTGATGAGACTGACTCACATGGGAAAAAGGTAAATAAGTACAGATTGGATGACAGCTCTTATTTTGGAGGTATTTTGATCCGCCAGTTAATCAGCGAGGATAAACATGAAATTTTAGAAGGACCTTGGGCTTGTGCAGAGCTGTTCAGGCTCCATCATGCGATTGAACAGGACTATAATTTTCCTACTCTTGTAGAGTGCAATAACGGTGTGGTTGGATATATTTGTAAACCAAGGTTGAATCTTCTAACTAGTAAGCAGACTATTGAAAGTAAAGTGGATTATATACTTAGAGAATATCTATCACATCCAGACCGGGAGGAGTTATACGAAGAGTTTTCCACCTTTAAGGATAAGCGATACAGATATTTGCGCTGTGACCAATTACTACATGACAGTGAAACAAATGAAGTCTATTTGTCACCCTGGCTGAATGATAAAAAGGAAGGACATCCAGAATTTTATCAGCGTCTGACTAATCTTCTGAAGGAATGTGGCATAGAACACATAGAGTTAAAATGCACCAGAGATTATTGGGTACGCGACTATATGCCTATTCAGTTGAGTGAGAATGAGTTCTTGAAGTACCAATATTATCCGGACTATCTGATGAAGAGCAACAATCCAGAGGATGCTGAAACAAGGACCGAATGTACCAACGTATTGCGTGGTATGGGGATAAGCTGTCGTTCAACAAATCTGATAATCGATGGCGGCAATATGGTTCCATGTGGTCCTTATATTGTGATGACGGATAAGGTGTTCACCGAGAATGGTAAAGAAAAAGATGATGAAATGTTCAAAGCAGAGTTAGAGTCAGAACTTGGGCATCCAGTGATTATTATTCCATGGAAAATGCATGGTGACTTTAATGCTCGTGATACAGACAAATATGGTCATTCTGATGGGTTTGTCAAATGGTGTGGTGGCAACCGTATCCTGATGGGCAATCATGGAGATCAATACCCGGAAGAAGCTGCTGTTATCCGACACATTCTTGAAGAATATGGCTTTAAAGTCACTGAGATGCGATTTGCGGACAAGGTTGGTTCGCCACGAACTGACTTAAATTGGGCTTACATAAATTTCGTGCAAGTCGGTAACAAGATTATCATGCCAATTTTCAATATTAAAGAGGATGCTATTGCTTGGCAATATATACATGAAGCATTCCCTGATTGCGAGATTCATCAAATTGAAATGCCTGAAGTCGCAGAGGAAGGTGGTGCTTTACATTGTATCAGCTGGAATATTCGAAGATAATAGAATTTAGCTTATAGAGGAAGCTGCATTTATATTGACTTATGTAATTCATTTAAGATAATTCTTTGTTAATTTGTAGATTAAATAAAGGATTTTATATGAGTAGGTATTTAATCATATCAGTATTGGCAATATTTGTGGCCATCCCTCGAATTTGTGCTCAGTCACAAGTTCGAATTGCTTTACCTAAAACACAGACGATGGTTCACAATTCTCTATCCAAAAGCAGGGCAGACAAAAGCAAAAAGGCAAATGCTCAATTTACTATCCCCAAAGACATGCTTGCTAAGATGTTTGGATTTTGTGGAGTGTCAGTATCAAATGACACTACCGGTTTTGCTTTATCCGTTGATACTTGTGCGACCAAAAGAGAGGTGAAGAAGTCGTTGTCAGAAATAACGGATAACGAACTTACAGCGTTGGACGTTCTGAATATGTTTGTACCTGGAGCATTCTCTGATAAGGAAAAAGAACAATGGAAGTCTTTGCCTGAAGAAACCAGAAAGGCGATATTAGGTATGGTGTTAACTCCTGGAGGAACACAGTGGGATGCATTAAATGAGGCTCAGAAGGCTGTTATACATGAATATAGCAATGGTAAATAGGCCATGTTTCTACTAAATATACGCTGAAAGAAGATGAAGCCTATGATATTTGCAGATTATTTTTTTAATTAGACTACAATTATGAGACAGTTCACTGAAAACGAAAAGCAACTATTAGAAAAACTTGTTCAACTAAAGCAATCTGCAAGGTTAGAAGAGCTACAAGTTGCAACATTACTACGTAAAGAATTAAACTGCTTTGCTCTAAAATGGAATATAGAAACAGATAAAACATTAGTTTTTTATTCTACACGAAACATCAATAGTAAAGAAATTGATTGGGATGCATTGAGAAAAAGTTATTTCCAAGTGGCTGATTTTTTATACTTTGTAGAAGAGCTTGAACAGGAGAATTTTATAAAAATCCAAACTTTATCATTTGAACTTAAGAATGATAACGAGCGAATGTTATATGATAGGGGTAAATATAAGTACGATGAAAAAACTGATAGATTTTGGATTGAAAATGAGGATATTATCGCTTTGTGTTCTGTTGATGCACAGCATAAAGTATTTGTTGATTTTGTTGAATATTTGGAAAGATATGCTAACAAAGTAATTTATCCACTGCCTCTGCTTGAAGACTTTGTTTCTAATGATTATAAAACAATAGAAGAAAGGAATTTTGATAGACAAATATTACAGAATAATCGTCATCATAATGAACTGATTGATCAAAATGAGCGCTACCATAGATCACAAATAACAAAAAATGAAAGCTGGCAAGAGAAGCAAATCAAAATGACTAATAAATCATTATTAATATCTGCCACTGCTGTAGTCTTTTCAGTTTTAGTTCCTTTTATTGTTAATAAATGCTCCTCACCAGCAAAAGTTGATGACTTACAATTGAAAGAAATTAAAGAGGCTATTATTCAAAGTAAAACAATAGTTCCTGATTCAATTGTGGTAAAACAACATGATACATTAAATGTAAAAGGCATTTTACCGTCTGTAAATATAAATCTTAATAAGACCTGTAAGTAGAATTCTTGATAATGTATAATGATTACCATGGTGAAAAGAGTAGCATAAATTCAGCATATCGTCGTCGCTCGATGGAAGCAATCTTCTTACCACGCCAGTGGCAATACTTCACATAGTCATTTTTTATATTTCTGTCTCCTGAATCGAGTTTCTTTAGAATTGTACTTTTGGGGTATTTACCTTTTAATCCTAACAGCTTGAAGGCTCCGACATTATAAGCTAACGCTGCGAGCAATAGTGAGTCTTTACCATAGGGGCGAAACAAGGAACATAGCTCTTTGAGGTCTTTGCGGAGAAGTAATTCTGCTTCTGTTGCGGTCATATCGGATGAATATCTTTCTCCTGGCCTCAGTCTATGGCCATATCCTACATAAGGATAATCCTTCTTTTTATGTAAACCCTCATAGAACCTGATACAACAGACTGCTCTTTCAAAAGGTGGAAGTTTGAAAATATTTAGGACTTTAGAGAGTGGCTCAGACGGCGTTACCGTCTGGCCATTAACTCTCATACCAAATAAGAATATGACAAAAGTTGCTATTATCCTGAAACTCATTTCACTTTAAATTTGGTTATCTCGTCAATCATGTTCTTGACATCAAGATTGACACTTACAAAGTTTTGGTACAGAATACGTTCCTTGGCATCTTTTGAAGGGAAGGTGTAGAACTTCGGTATTTGGTAGTTCTTGTAGTTCGCTTCCTCTTCGGCAATCTTCTTCATGTCGAAATCAGTCTTGCAATAGAACTTGGAGGTTTGGAACTCGGCAGACTCCTGAATGTTCATGCTATCGCCACGTCCTGTCTTGGTCTTAATAAAGTCACGGGCAGACTGACCACAGATCCAACCGGTTGGCATATCAGAAATTTTACTTGCCGGAACAAGGCTGTCCATATTCTCATTGAGATTGATGGAGGTCTTGTCACGGTCAATAGTCACACCTTTTTTGAGTTGGACTATCTTACCGAAAATGTCGTTGGAAAGCCACTCCAAAGTCTCTTTTGCTCTTGCTGAGCCACTGACTACGTTACCCACTGTTGTGATAACTTTCTGCATACCTACTTTCCCGTAATCGGATTCGAGCTGCGGCAGTTCCTGAAAGCCCAGTGTAACACTGACCTTGTTGCTTCGGGCGGTACCAATCAGTCTGTCTATTTTGTGAAAATAGAGTGTAGGCAACTCATCTACGATGATGCTCACAGGAATATTCTTACCTTGACCGGTATTCACACGGGTGACAAGACGGTTCAGAATCAACGCATTCAAGGCACCGATAATACTTTCCATTTCCGGGTCATTCGCTATAAGCAGATAACTCGGATTCTTTGGATCAGAAACCTTTAGGTCAAAGTCATCGCCATCTTTATGGAATATCCAAAAGGATTCCTTGGTGGCTAAGCGGGATGTATAGACACGCAGTGTACCAATCATACCTTCCAACTGTTCCATCGCCTTGTTCTTCATGGCTGTTTGGAACGGCCCCAATAGGGGAGCTACTTCAGGGTCAGTCTCCAATACTTCAAAGATGGTCTGATAGTCTTGATTCAGGAAGGATAGGATATGAGGCATGTCGCTGTATTTCCCCAACCAATACTCAGGTTCCACTTCCTTGCCTGTTTGGTCAAATACTCGGCCTGTAGGCTTGGGTCGGTGCGTCTTCGGCTCTGTGGTCATCTCTGCAACGAGAGGATGGCCGTCCTTGTCGTAAGGTACTTTCTTGTAGTTGACAAAGAAGTAGATGCAAGCAGCAAGGAAGTTCACAGCAGAAGTCTGGAAGAACTGGTCGCTACCGCCACCGCCTTCTTTCTTTCCTTTCTGTAATGATTCCAATAGAGTCTCGGCAGTTTCGCTGGCAGCAGCAAGATTTCCGATGTACTTCTGTTGGATAGGATTGACACGTCTGGAATACTCTACATCCACAAAGTTGATGATATTGAACTTACAGTCCTTGGGAACTTTCCCGGCCTTCTGATTAATCTTATAATGATAGTATAATTTCTGGGCAAGTGTCGGAAACTTATAATCGTACACAACCATGGCAAAGCCCTTTGCGCTGTGCTGACGGATAAATGGTTCGATAATGGAGAAAGTCTTACCTGAACCTGGTGTACCGACAACCCACGTGCCACGGAAGGGGTTGACAATGTTTACCCATCCTTTACGGAATTTTCCCTTGTAATAATAGCGCATGGGTATATTGACACTGTATTTGTTTTCCTGCAATTCCTGACATTGCTCGAAAGACTCGTTCTCAAAGTTGAAACGGTCTTTCAGAAGTCCTTCCTTTAAGAACTTGGATATATTGTCAAGGGCTACATGTATACATATTGTACCGATGATTGACGTAACCATATACAACCAGTAGTTCAAGCTGATTGTATAGAATTTCATACCCATACTTTGGCCGTAAAGCCAAATAGACAATATCAATACAACGAGTCCACCAAATAACGGGTAGAGTACCTGATGACGAGCATCAAATTCCAGATGCTTCTTGTTACGGGTACCTATACATGTAATGCAGATAAGTATAAAGGTAGCTATTTTACTCCATATAAGGTTGCCGTCCTGATAAATATACCACCGTTTTATACGGTCATGAATATCGCACAGGATGCCACTCCAATAATCCAGTAGTTCAGGATTAATGGCATATTCGAAAAATTCCACTATCAGTGACAGATAAATCAAGTAGCGGAATATTTTATACGTGGTCTGTAGTTCTTTAGTTTCTTCCATTAAAGCAGTTTTTTAATCAGTTGTATAATGTGATGATTGGTCTGATTTTATGTGCTTGTGTTTTCGGTGTTTCCTGAATGGCTCCGGAGGCAAGTGAGAACAACCAAGCTTTTTCTGTTTCCTGAACCTTTACTTCTGTAGAAGTCCAGTACCAGCATTCATCAGGATTGTCCTGTATCTCATCTCCACCACATTTACGGATATATTCATTAATCTTATTTCTTATTTCATACAACAGGTATAACTGAGCAACGGAAGGGATGTAGGCGCTCTGTCCATATTGCCACATGTCAAAAACAGCTTCGGCTGCAGGCGAAGTATAGGTAGAATACATGGCATGGGTATTGCTGTTCCCATCGAAGGCTGCCAGGTCTGCGGAAGTATCATGCTTTACTCCAATACTATCAGAGTAGGCGCAAGGAACAATATCTTTCAGATAGACTGCATAGCCGGTGCCTTCAACATCTTCTTTCTGGTTGACATAAAAAACTACGGCTATGGGTGTCTTTTCCTGTGCTTTCATTTCCTCATATCTGACGACCTTTCCATCGGTACACAGAATGTCTCCAATCTTCATTGAGGTGTCCGGAAAGTCCTGATGTGCATCACATGATGCTATGGTTGCCGCCATGAAAGCGGCACAAATGGTGTGAAATATCTTCATCTTCTTTATCTTTTTGATGTGGGTATTTTAAATCCTATTACAATACCAGTTCGGAACAAATCCTTTCGGTCCGGGACAATAAGGTCACATTTGGCCTGAATATACAGCCCCCAACCATGACGGAGTGATAAATTATGCTCGTAACCAGCATGGATGCCGGCAATGAATTTGTCTGTGTTACTGCCTCCAGAAGCTCCTATGCGCAGATTCCCGTAATGGTTACGTCCTCTGATTAAACAGGGTTTGTATGCAACTCCGATTCCCCAGGTGCGATAGTTTTTCCAGAATGAATCAGGACATATATGGCCACACGAAGCACATTCGTCCCATTTGATGTAGCCGTTGATGAAATACTCCCAAGCGTTATGGTGACGTGTTTCATGTTCCCATGCGATGGTTGCATCCAACCCATGCTCGTATAGTGTACCGACTCCCAAGGATAAACGGTCACTGTGACTTTGTGCAAATGAAGAAATGGTACAACTGAGTACCATTATCAATGATAAGATGATTTTCTTCATGGCTTATTCCTCCATCATTAGACATGAGTTGAAAGAGTCCGCATACAGCACATCTTCATAATCGATGTCAAGGCTGATGGTTCGGCCACTGATTTGTTTCTCAGAAAGTTCAATAGTCAGGACTTTGTCATTGGGGAAGGTCATCTTCTTCAGAACTATGACATTTCTGTATCCATGCTTGAAACTTTGGGCCGTTTCGAGTGCCAAGACCGGAGTCAGCTCTATCATCTGTGCGTTGGTTGCCTTGGATATTTTCTTGTCGTTTAGCTTGATGCGCAACTCATCGATGTCAAACCGTATGTTGGTGCGGTTCTCTATGCTGAAATCCAAAAAGAAATATTCACCAACTGAGTAGATGTTATTCAACCGCATAGTCATACGATGCTGTCTGGTACTCACATTACGTATTCTCGCAGGGGAGTTCCATATCGTTCTGGCATATCTGGTCATCTCTTCTGTACTCATTGAGACTGCCGGGTTGTGGTATGGAATTTTCTCTTCCGGCTGGATTTGTTTGTCAGACACTGCCTCCTGCATACGTGTGGTATAGATGAGCGCATATTGTGTACGATAGCGTTCTGTTACAATCGTCACAATGGCAAGAATATCTCCATCGGCATGTATGTCAGCTCCTTCTTTAGGTTTAAGACGGATGGTATTGTTGATGGGCTGGTCTCCAACAACGGCATCAGTGGAGATGTCGACAAAGCGTACTGGTTCTGTGGCTGTGATAACAGTTGTCACATTCTCATTAACGGTGAGCTGTTCGATTTCCTGATACGTCTGCTGAGCCATAGAGGGGAGGGGTGCCAAAACACATACCGCCAATGCGCCGATTCTTTTAAAAGTCTTCAGTTTCATAATATCTATGTGTTTAAATTATTTTCCTTTGTTGTTTGAACGAGAATTAATTAGGTAAACAAAAGTGCCATATTTGAGCTTGGCTTTATTTTTTTTGATTGCCTTGCTGACGGCATTACTGCTTTTCTGGACTGCATTGGAAATAGCTTGCGCTCCCCATGATGCCAGACTGTTTCCAGATGTGGTTGTATTGGTGAGTGTTGATGTATTGCTTAGCGCACCGCTACCCACGTCTTTTGTAGTTTCACGGAACTGGCTGCTTGGAACATACAGTCCTTCTAATCCGTCTGTATCATAGAGGGCAAGGTTTACTTTGATAATCTCACCATCTACCATGATGCTTGTAACATTGCCTTTAACACGCTGTGAGCCAAAACCGCTCATAGTTGCATAAAGGTATGAACCTTTGGGTACAACAACTTCATTGATTTCCACATCATCTATTAATCGGAGACGGACTCTTGAGCCGTCAACTGCCTTGATGTTTTCATCTATGATGGCTTTAATCAACTTCTGTTCTTTTTCATTCTCACAGATGGTATTGAAATAGTCGGACGTTACTCTGACTTTCTTGACCACTTCCAGGGGTTCATCGTTATTTTCTTTTTCATCAGACACTTCCAGATTCTTTTCATTCCTCTTTGTAAGTGTATCCGTATCAGTCGGCAAATTTGTAGCTTGCAGACCTTGTAATCTGGCTTGGGCAATAGCCCGGTTCAGCTCCTCCATGGCTTCTTGCTCACGTTGTTTACTGAGGGCTAAGCGGTCTTCTTCAGAAGTACCGTCGCCTTGTGCGACTTCCTGACCTTTCTGTGCGCTCTCCTGTAGTTGTCTTTGCATCTCAGCGAGTTTCTCGGCTTCCTGTTTCTGAGATTCCAATTGTTTAAGCTCTTCTTCTGAATATTTTGAATCATACTCTTCTTTGTTGTCTTCTTCATTACGGTCAATGTTTCCTAAAGCAGTATAGTCATCTATTTTCCCATATGATTTAAGCATATTGTCATACTTATTGCCAATTCCATCGCCTTTCATGTTGGCATCAGGCAATTCTGGGTTCAGATAATCAGTCGTAGTGAGTCCGTTAGGAGTCTCTGCCTTCTCCGTATGAAACAGATCTATGACAAAGTAACCGACAAACAACAGGGGAAAGTAGATGATTATTGGAATCATATACTTTGGCTGCTTCCAGTTAATTTTCTTCAGTGCGTCCATCGTTCTTTATGTTTACGTTGTTATTATTAGATTCGTCATAGGCGGTAGAAGGTACTTCGTGAACACGGTTGGATGTTTCATTGCCCTTGTTATAATGTTTACGCCATATCAACTCCTGCCTTTCTGTGGCACTTTGGACGGATTGCTGCCTGTTAAACACAAATGCCATTCTGTAGATATTCAGACATAGACAGAGTATGATAAGTCCGAAAACAATGACAAGAAACAGTTTCCTGTGGTTGTTGGCAAAGTTCTGAACCATTCCGGCAAGCACATCAAGTTTCACCATACGTGCGAACTTGCGACCGGCATTGACTTCACTTTCGTATCTTTGCTTATATTTCGGATCATTCTTATCTGGCATCTTCTCTCCAACAAATAACTTTTTCCATCCCATATTAGTAGTTCATTTTGTTCTTTTGTTCAATATCCTTATTCATAAGTGTCCTCCAGTTTGTGATGAGCAATCCGTGAGGGTTATTGTCAGTCCTCGGTACACGTTTGAGCTGACCTGCAGTGACCAGTTCTCTGGTAAGAATGCTTGTCCGTCGTTCTATACGCTGTTTGCCATAATACATGAACTCCATCTTTTCCTTATCGAATTTTATACTGTCGCAGAATATGCTGAACACAGCACTCGTACCCATAATATTCGAGTAGAATCCTTTTTCTTTCAATGTATTATACTGGGCAAGACCTGTCTCGTCCACTAAATACATCGCTTTATCCATTGTGTACTTGATATATTTGTCATCTGGAGCCAGAGTGAAAAACAGATGATGGAACATCTCGATGTGAGACTTAGCTTCTACGTCAAGCGTTTCGTCCATTGTGCTCCGATGAACAAGAATAGGCACATTGCCGTCCAAAACATAGACTTTCTTATGGGCATCCGAGACCATTGTCCTGGCTGTCCAAATGCTGGAGATGCAGATGATGATGCAGCCTGCAAGGAAAAGGGAACATATAATCAGCACCAGTTTGATTTTGTTTTCAAGATTCTTAATTACCATAATATTCCATATTGATTTATTGCTTACATTACTTTGCTAATCATGCCTTGGGTTGATACTTTGGCTTGCTGTGCGACTCCTTCACCGAAGTTTCGAGTTGAGAATGCTGTATCGCCTTCCGGTATCATCCATGCGGCCAAATCAGGTACAAGGTTGAGACATTTCAGTGCCACAATACTTGCGGCCATGAGATAGCCGGCTGAGAAGAACGAGTTCTGCAGATAGGCCGCCATGGTCTGTTCGCTTTCGGTAATGGCAGTCAGATTCTCTACCTGTATGCACAGGACAATGTCAAATAGGAGCAGTACATAGAATCCAACGAAGTACAGCATAGCTCCGTAGAAGTGTACAGTCAGATAACGTATGAGCCACTTTGCCCAGGCACCTTCCCATTTGGGCAGAAGACTGAATGCCCACTGTATCGGTCCGAAGATGGTCAACATCCCCAACAGGATTTGCTGGCAGTAGATGGTTGCCCACCAACCGATGCGATAAACTATCAGAGCGATGAGCATAATGATTTTATCTAGTCCGACCACTGCACCAGCTGTGAGTGAAGTAAACCATAGTCTGGATGCGTCCTTTTCCATGTTGGTCACTTCTTCAACACCGGTCTGTTCCATCGTGGACTCAATAAGATTCGGATCGGACGTTCCTGAATGTGCTACGTCAGCCTGAGCTTGCAAGGATGTATAGAGAGTGTCCCTGACATAAATGAGTTCCTGGACTTCCTCAAATTTATCTTCTATCTGTAAGGATTCTGCCTGATAAAGGTCATGAGTATATGAACCGATACAGTTAGGAATGTAAGAAAGAAAGTCAAGGAAGCACCAACTGCTTCCGCTGTTAGTTATACCCGTATCTGCAGGTGGATACCACCAGCATAGAATAACTGATATAGCTAATGGCCGGAACAGTTTCATAACGTCCAGAGGCTCGTGCTTCACCATCATCTTATAGGCTATATTTCCTGCCACTACAATAGAGAACAGAGCAGCGAGAGCCATGCACATTTGGAGAATCCACCAGAATGGTCCTTGTGAACCTGTGAATGTGGCATCTGTAAGGAACTCGTTTGTCTGGAAAATCACGTCATCAATCTCTTCTTCAAGAATATTGATACCGAAATCTGAGAGTATATTTGAATCTGCCATGATTTTAGTTTCCTTTTATGTTATAATTCTCTGTTAATTGTGCCCTTCTGAATTTAGTTGCCCGGCTTCTCGCCAACGGCTAAATGCTTCGGTTGCATGAGAAGCAACATCAGTTCGTCTGTTCAAGCGGGCGGCCAACAAGGAAGCTGTCTTGTTCCTGTTGCTTAACTGAATCAGATACGCTATGAGAATTTCATTCTGATGCTCTATATCAGCATATATCGCAAGGTATTGTCTTTTCCTTTGGGCGTTTGGCATATAAGCGTCCTGGGTTTCTTTAATGGCTGTCCTGAACATATTGTAGTATTCGTTCCATCGCGTTTTATCATTTACCGTACCTCCAGAACTGATGATGCGGTTGATATTCTTTTCAAAGTCTGATAGCTTGTTATTCACTTTGCTGCCTTCTGCAAGCCAGGCAATATCAATCTGTCTATCGGCAATATTGAGAGCTTCAATTTCTGCCCGCTGAGTCAGTGACGCTTGAATGCTGTCAGCTAAATCTACCTGTTGGTATGATTCTACACCAGCCAGTGTCCTAAAGCTCAGCTTGTTTTTACTTGCTGCCGATTTCTGGTAGCTGTTATGAAAGAGGGTGTAGTAGAAAGCAGGGGTTAGTCCGCCAACACCTATTTCCTGAACTGTAATCTGATTCATCTTTGTAGCATCGTGGTTGTATGTCACATAAGACTGGGCAGCTGCTTTGAAACAAAGCAGCATTGCACATAAACATAATGTTGTCCGATAACTGATAGAATGTACCATATCTGTTGAGTTTTAAATTGTTATTTAATAGCCTAAATAGCCCGCAACTTTCCACCGGCCAAAAGCATCATTAATAATCTCTTCCTTGGTCTTTGCACGATAAACCTGTCTTTTCCAATATCCGATGCGTACCTGAATGTATCTCCAGGTCTCAAAGTATGCCCTGTTCAGATGCGTCCTGATATTGTCAAGTGAGTTGTTTATGTTCATCAGAATGAGATAGAGATCCGCTGTAGAACAGGCTGCTGCACCGGTTGCATACAGGATTAAATCACTGACCGAACGATACAGATTGTCTCCCTCTTCGGCAATCTTTGCCAAGGCCCCGACATTTACTGTGATTATCAAGGTATCCGTGCTTACAATGTTTCCTCTGTCCAGACATTTTCTTCTGAAGTCTTCAAGCATGTCTTTATAATCACCCACACGATCACTGATGTTTTCATAGGTGTTATAGATATTGAGACTTGTCCTTAGAGACTGATACAGAATATCAATAACATCAAACGCACGGGTGTATCTGTCAAGCTCTTTATTGATGTCCTTGAAGCCGATATTGGCATCACTGCTGTACTCATGCAGAAGTTTGTTGCTTGCCTCCAGTGTGGATCGAACAAGCAGCAGACTTCGTTGTTGTTTATGGTCGTTGATATAGGCTTCTATGGAAGCTACATCAAAACCATATTGAGCCTTGGCTGTGAACGGGAAAAATGCCAAAAGGCATACAATAATCGGCAATATGTTATTCCTGGTCGTTTTCATCTTCATCGTATTTACCATTGTATGTATCTGAGTGAGCACTGGAGGCTGCCTGACGCAACCATCGTTTTCTACATTGTTCAATGAGGGTCAATCTTCTGCCACTGTCATCGTTGATATACGGGACTACGCTTTTCAGCATATCTATGATGGAATGTTTGTAGTGCATCATCTTTTCCAATGATACAAGGTCGGCATAGATATTGGTGAGTCTTGTGTCAATCTTACGGGCTATTTCAAGTCTGTCGCTTGACCATAGCAGATGATAGGTATCACCGGTATCATCGACTTCCACAGGACTGCTTTTGGCATATTCCACAGAAGGAGTGCAATCCGGAAATTCTCTGGCCACTTCTGATAATTTTGCATTGACCTCGTTGGCTTTTTCCGCATCCGATTTGGACGGATCGAGATTGACAACTTCAACAACCTGCGTGTCACTGTATTCTGTAGTAAGCGTCCATGAAATCTGCACAATAGCACGGTGTATCTTAATCCAAAGGAAATACTTTGGTTTCCTGGCTATGGATATGGTTGCCTTAAAGGTTATGGTACCGTTGATGTTGGGCATGGAGGCAGTACGAACGAATGTATTGCCTTCCCATGCACCCGAACCGTTCCACGACAGATTATAGGCTGTTTTACAATCCTGCATGATAGCCGGTATGCGGTAGTAGTCATCCGTGATAGCATTCTCACCTTCGATAGCTTCCTGCTTTGCCTGTTCATACTGTGACAGTTCTGTCTCATACGAGCTCATCTCAGCTTTTAGGCTTGATATTCTGTCCTTGTTCTCATTGTAGGACTGTCTGTATATTGCAGCATCCTCGACGCTTGCTGTCTGGATTTTTTTCAGGAGCTCTGCGTTTTCTGCCTCCAGTGCTGTTATTTCTGATTGTACTGAGACAATATTTCCTTTCAATTCCGTTATCTTGGAGTCTATTTCAGATGTATTGATACTTCCTTCGGAAACACTTGTTGCCATAGAACATTGCTTGGTATGGTTGTTTACACTGCTTCCGCAATCAGAACATTTGTATTGTGTTGAGCCTTCTCCTAATTTGGCACCGTCATGACAGGTTACGCTGATGGTTGCTGTCTCACATCCTGAAATCTTCTGGGCATTGGTAGTCTGGTAGTATTTCTTTGGGTCACTCCCCAGATAATAGGTATAGCCCTCTTCATTATCGTTAAGTTCAGACAGACGTGCGTTCATACCGGCCTTAAAGGTATTCAGATCCATAGTGTATGAATCAAATATGTCTTCATAGGCTACTTCCTTACGATTCCAGCTTTTGGTAGCATGAATCTCGTAAGCGTATGCTTTTGCATACAATCCATTCTTTGAAGAATTAATCTTGTATGCGAGCATATAATATGAGATGCTATAGGTATAGCCATCATTGGCTTTATTCAGATTGGCTATCTGTGAACGACTGTATCCTGCATGATTCTCGGAGTTCTGGAGTGCAGCTTCACGCTGTGCGGAGGATGGATAAAAGTTTTCATCTATAGTGCTGATTCTGTACCAGTGATCACCGTTGATAATTGAGTTGTTGTCTTCAGGAGGATAATAGTCACAAAGTTTAATGGAACCAGCATCCACACGGTAGATGTACCACCTTTGTGTGTAGTACTGGCCGAATGCTTCATTGGCATAGTCTGTAATCCATGACGTTGTGTTGTAATTCGACAAAGAGAAGAGATTGGCGATGCCTTCCTCTCCACCGATAAACTGCAACAAGGTATTTCCGGCATTCTTGGAAAGATTGCCGTATAAGTCGTACACATTCTCGGCTATTTCAATGACACTGCTTGTCTTGTCCATGATGGTTCCGTTAAAGGAACTGTTCCCAAGAATGGAACTGACAGCATTACCAGCTCCAGCCGAAGCAAGGCTAACGCCCATCGCATAGAGGTTGTCTATGTCTTGCTTCAGGTTTTCCTTTGTGAAGTTTGTACCAATATTTGAGACGCTTTCAAGCAGAACATTCCAATCCACATTGCCCAGTTCTGACAATTTCAGAATTGCTGCAAGTTCCTGGTTGATTTCAAGAAATACGATGTCCTTGAATGACAAAGTACTATTGGTAACAATAGACTCAAACTGATAACACAAAGTCTTTACCTCATCACAGATCTTATAGAGATAGCTACCCCAATAGAGGGCATTATGAGGACTTTTAAGCATCATGCCGGCAACTGTCCATATTTTGGGCATAATTTTGGCAGACACCATGTTGTATATACGGCGGTAATAGTAGTTCTCTGTTGCACTGGTCCAAAGTCCCAGATTTGTGAGAGCTCTGCGGTCGAGGAACTTGGAACTGAAGATTCCAGCAGCAGCCACTTCCGCTGCCTGATAATGTTCCCTGATCTTGGCTATCTGTTGAGCATAATACGCCTCTGTAGCAGCTTCTGTACCGAAAGCCGCCGACATTTCCGCTACAGTGCGAGTATCATAATTTACGCTGTAGTACTGTGCCATAGCAGGTGCTATAGTACAGAGAAATAGAAGTTGTATTATCAGATAGTGTTTCATTTTCAAATCTTACATTTCTGTTTTTGTTTTGAGATTAAGTACATGTTGAGCCTGGTTCACCTTTTGTGCAAAGGCTAGAGACTTGGTTATTCCTGAAAGATTCCAATCCCTGCAATAGGCTTCTATGGCATGCTGATGGTCACATTTCAACTCTCTTTTATAGAGTTTCAAGGCTTCCTTCTCAGCTCGCTCTGTAGTGTAGGTCATGTAGCATTCACGTGGCTCTTCAACTCCAAATACGGCCCCGACACTTCCACGTCGGATAAAGACCTCACGGAAGAAACTTCGTCCTTCCTTATTCTCCAGGCGGTTGATAGTAAAAATTTTCTTACAATCAACGTCCGTCAAACCGAGTGTGGCCTTAATCTCATCAAATCGCTCACGGAATTTGCTCTGGTCAAGCAGCATTACCACGTCTGAGTTATTGATGATAGCTTCCTTGACAATAGGACTTCCTACAATATCCTGTATTTCCTGCGTTACCACACCAACAGAAGCCCAGAACTTACGGGCTGTCTTGTAGAGATACTTTATGTATTCGGCCATCATCGGAGAAGCGATAGCCTTCCATGCCTCTTCGATAACCAGTACCTTACGGTTCTTCTTGATTCTCATCTTCTGGATAAACACATCCATGATGATAAGCGTAACAAGAGGGAATAGAAGAGGGTCATCCTTGATGGAGTCGATTTCAAACACGATGAAGGTTTCATCAAACAGTTTGGTGTCCAGGTTCTCATTCAGCGTCACCTCATGACTGCCTCCCTTGTAGAAGTCCTTCAACAGATAGTTGTAGGCCGCCAAGTCAATGCCGGAAAGTTTATTTTCTTCAATGATTTGCGGTATGCGGACAATACTGTACTCGTAGAAGGTATTGAACGAGAGATTCACAATACGACGGTTCACAAAATACTCGTCAAAGTACTCTTTGATGACCTGCTCAATAAGACGGTCTTCCGTCTTGGTAACTATTCCCTGGGTGCCTTTCCAGATAAGCATAATCAGATTCTTCAAGAAACCTATTTTCTCGATGTTCAGCTCTTCACGTTTGATAGCAAAAGGGTTCATTGTGATAGGATGCTCTTCGGTGTAACTGATATACTTGCCACCTACATACTCGCAAAGTCCCTCGTAAGAATTACCAGTATCGACCATAACCACATCGGTATTCTGTTCCCACATCTGACGTACCACGCTGTTCATGTGGAATAGCTTATATAACTGATTATCAATTATATTACAAAAGCGGAGGTACAAAAATGGTCGTTGATGATAAGCAAATAATTAGTATTTGCATCTAACGTGTAAGTTCTTGGCTTTCAGTTGTTAGAACCCATTTGGGCATATTTGAATTTACAAATAATCCGAATACACATATTAACATTACAAGCAACACCTAAGAGCTTATTTTAACTATACCTTAAACACGAACTTTCTATACCTATCCTTAGTACAATCTAAAAATTCTGTAAAGCCAATTAGTTCAATGAAGACTAAATGTAAACCTATTTAGTCCTCTCAGCAGTTAAGTCAATCCAAGAAGTAATGTCGTTATCATTATATTGAGCAATGCTCATTTATTTGAGTTCTGTGTATAAATAGTGTGGAGATTTATAATCATATCAGATTAAATTCGTACTTTTGCGTAGAATCAACTTCATTCAAAATGGGAAATCAAGATTTAAATCGGCTTAAAGTTGTTCTCGCTGAAAAGAAGCGTACCAACAAATGGCTGGCAGAGCAATTAGGTAAAGACCAGACCACCATCTCCAAATGGTGTACAAATGCTTATCAGCCAGACTTAGCCAGTCTGATGCAAATTGCTAAATTACTCGATGTTGAACTTGCCGACTTAGTGCGGTTTGAAGAATTTAAGAAAAATGAATCAAGATAGTTTTTGTATTTTATATACTTAAGTTCTTCATTCTGTATATCGCAAACAAAATATAATCATTAACTAATATACATTTTTTATAATGCATAGATTACCAAAACACAATACTATTAAGGTATTTGAGGGTTTTGCAGGATATGGTGGAGCCACTTTTGGCTTAAGGAGAGCAAAAATTAGCCATGAGGTAGTTGCTTTTTCTGAAATAGATCAAGATGCTGTTGAACTATATCATTACAATTTTCCTACTATTCCAAACTTAGGAGACATTACACAATTAGATCCCAATTCACCAGATTTACCAGACTTTGATCTATTCACAGGAGGATTCCCTTGCCAGCCATTTTCTACTGTAGGTAAAAGACAAGGAGTCGATGATGAAAGAGGAAGAGGCACGTTATTTGGTGATATAATACGTATATGTGAAGTAAAACAACCACGTTATATTCTCTTAGAAAATGTAAAAGGTCTCCTCACTGGTCGAATGAAAAGTACCTTCCACATTATCTTAGAAGAATTGAAACGAATTGGATATGATACGAGATATGCAGTATTAAACTCAAAAGATTATGGAATTCCTCAAACAAGAGAGCGTCTATGGATATTTGGATATTTAGGTACTTTACCTGAAGATTTTGATATCATACCACCCAAAGTTCCCTTGAAAGGATATTTAAAAGATTTTCTTGATGAACATCCTACTGAAGACTTATACAAGTCCCAGAAGCAAATAGCAAGAATTCATGAAATACACCATAATGATGTATTCGATGTTTCAGAACCACTATGCTATGATATTTATAATAGAAAGATTCGTACAGATAGACTCTGTATGACTGTTACACCTCCAGAGCATAACGTAATACGTATTATAGAACCAATGGTAGACGGATTAGAACGATTTCGAAAATTATCTCTTGATGAGCATTTTCGACTAATGGGATTCATATTAAATGACAAAAAGAGAGAAATTTTATTTCCTCCAACCTTGAATTACACGAAGTTAGGTAGACGAGCAGGGAATGGTTGGGACATCAATTTAGTTGGTATATTATTCAATCATATCTTTTGGCAGCTATTATGAGAACAGACGTAACATCAATGTTTTTCAACTCTTCAATAGAAGGTAAAACAGCAACACCTGCTTGGGGAACTTCAATTGGACAGAGTAAACAACGTGAATGCCGTATTGATGATTTCAAACCAGAAGTCATCAATATGTTAGTTGGAATGACCTATAAATGCGTAACTGACACTAGCAATTTAGATGTGTCGAAAGGCTCAGCTAAGCGTGAAATCTTAATTTCTTCTTTGTTTTCTGACATTTACATAAATAACAAGAAAATTCCTAATACTCAATTTGTTTTATTATTAGTAAGAGAACATTCAGATAGCCATGAAGGAAGATTGATAATCAGTTATGCTCCCTACATCAAATACAATAATATAGCTAATTCAGATTGTATTGAGAAGATGAGAGAAGCACTACAATGTGGAAAAGAAGGCTGTTGGTTTGTATATGATATATCAATAAAAGAACAATCAGAACTACATTTTAGTGCGGTCGTTGTAGATAAGAATAACCCAAGGGTTTATGATAAATCTAAAACGAGCCAAATGCGTTCAGCAGAATGGAATGCTTTAATTCCAGCAGAAGGGAATTGCATAAACTTATTAGAAACAAACAACACATTAACTCGACAGCAAATCTTCTACGGAGCCCCCGGTACTGGAAAGTCGCACACCATCAATGAAGAGACTGCGGGAGAAGATGTCATCCGTACCACTTTTCATCCCGACACGGACTATTCCACTTTCGTAGGAGCTTACAAGCCAACTACCATCGAGGAAACGGTGATGGCTATCATCGGCACACAAGCCACTCCGGTACATAATCCGGATGGAAGCGAACGCACAGAGTCGAAGATTGTCTATGAGTTCGTAGCGCAAGCCTTTCTACAAGCCTATGTGGAAGCCTGGAAGAAATATGCACAGGCCGAAGGTGAACCGAAGAAGCAATATCTGGTCATTGAAGAAATCAACCGGGGTAACTGTGCTCAAATCTTCGGGGACTTGTTCCAGCTACTGGACCGTAACGACAGAGGATTCTCAGATTACCCCATCCAGGCAGATGCCGATATGCAGCGACAGCTGCAGAAGGCTTTTAAGGGATTGGAACTGACCAACAAGGAAACTCTCAACAATCTGTATAAAGGAAGAAAGATAGCAGACGAAGTGATGAATGGCGACATCCTGCTGCTGCCCAACAATCTGTACATTTGGGCCACCATGAACACCAGCGACCAAAGCCTGTTCCCGATTGACAGTGCCTTCAAGCGCCGCTGGGATTGGACCTATATGCCCATCTCGGATGCACATAAGGAATGGACCATCGAGTTGGACGGACAGCACTATGACTGGTGGGAGTTCCTGACACGTATCAATGCCAAAATCAGCTCCATGACCAGTTCGGAGGATAAAAAACTCGGTTATTTCTTCTGCAAAGCGGAAGATAACGTAATTTCTGCCCAAAAATTTGTCGGCAAGGTTATCTTTTACCTGTGGAACGATGTCTTTAAGGACTATGAGTTTGGCGATGCCATCTTCAATGATAAAGACGGCAGCAAACTGAGTTTTGACAAGTTCTATACCGAAGAAGGCCGGAACTCCAAGGTGGTAGCGGAAAAAGCAGCCTTGTTCCTCCAGAATTTAGGACTGCAACCTCTTTCTACCGATTCGGAAAACGGAACGGAAGAATCTTCAGAAATTGATAATGTGTCACGCTAATCATTCGCTTATGGCAAAGAAACATGAAATAAGAAACAGTACAGCGGAATTTCTGACTTTTGTAGCTGCCGGAAAAGAAGAAGGCATCCAAGTGCTCTATAAGAACGAAACTATCTGGGCTACCCAAAAGGCCATGGCAACTTTATTCGATTGCTCCACCGACAATATCAGCCTCCATTTGAAGAACATTTTCAAAACAGGGGAATTGATAGAGGGTTCAGTTACCGAGAAATCCTCGGTAACTGCCGCTGATGGGAAAAACTACATCACAAAGATTTACAATCTGGATGCCATCATCTCGGTAGGTTATCGCGTAAACTCCATCCGTGCCACTCAATTCAGGCAATGGTGTACCTATGTGCTGCGCCAGTTTGCCTTGCGAGGTTATGTGATTGACAAAAAACGGATGGAGAACGGCTCGTTCATCGGTGAAGACTATTTTGAACACCTGCTGGCAGAGATACGGGAGATACGCTTATCGGAACGCAGATTCTATCAGAAACTGACAGACATCTATGCCACCAGTATAGACTACAATAAAGATGCACCCACTACCCGACAGTTCTTCCGTAAAATTCAGAATAAGATGCACTATGCCGTGCATGAACATACGGCTGCGGAACTCATTGTGGCACGTGCCGATGCCGGAAAGGAACACATGGGATTAACATCCTGGGAAAATGCACCGGACGGAAAAATCGTCAAGACCGATGTAAGTATAGCCAAGAATTACCTGAAGCAAAACGAACTGGAAGACATGGGCAGTATTGTAACAGCCATACTGGAGTTTGCTGAAAGACGTGCCAAACGGCACATACCCATGACCATGGAGGACTGGGCTACACGTATAGATGCCTATCTTTCGAGTGACGAGCGTCCGCTGCTGCCAGATTCCGGCAAAGTAAGCCATGAGTTTGCCAAACAGTTTGCCGAAACTGAATTCGAGAAGTACCGGGTAATTCAGGATAAGCTGTTCAGCAGCGACTTTGACAAGTTCAACCGGGGTGAGGATGAGTTGCCCCAACTTCCTATGGATGACCAATAAAACAAAAAAGGCATGAGAATACTGATAGAAGAATATCCCTATGAGGCAGCTGTCGTGAAGGACATTCTCCACGGCATCGATGCCCTAGAGAATGTGGAGGGCCGTGTGTCCATCCACTATGTAGGCTATTACTACAATACGCTCCTGAAGGACTGTGTGTTTATCCTTCCTAAAGTGCTGTTAAAAGACGGAAAGGAAGGAAAGGAACTGGCCTTTGGTAAATATACTCCCGAAGCTATCGTCAACCTCGATGCTGACAATCCGCTGAACAGCGAAGAGCGCAACTTTCTGTATAAGTTTGCCGTGTGGATTTATCGCGCCATCGTAGTGTACAAAAACGATAAGCGGAACGATACCGACATCGTGTATCATGCCACCATCAACCAAATAGGGAACGGACGGAAACGGCTGAGCAACACGTATTTAGATATTCTTTTATCTCTCATCCGGTTTAACCGCGAAAACCAAAGTTTCTTCTTCTTTGTCATCAAGAACCTGCATAGCGGTCTGAACAAAATAAACTGGACGCGCACGATGGCCACCCAAACAGCCATTGTGCAGCAAGGCCGTCCCATTTATCTGAATCCAGTCAATAAAAAACGGCAGATCAACTTTGATGAAGAGCTACTCGTTATTTACTTCTCCATTCTGAATTACATAGCAGATACCTATGGATTCCCCAAGGAACTGTGCTGTCAGTTCCAGCTGATAACTGGGAATCGATTCGAAACCTATCTGAACGGCTTCGGCAAAACCCGATTGCGACAGATAAAGTATAAATACTACTCGGACAAAGCCCTGCAACTGTGGGATTTGTGTTATGCTTTCTTCGATGAAGCCCGCATAGTCCATATTCATACCGAACAGCGCGAATACCTGCTCGTCAAGAGTTTTTACATCGTATTCGAAGCTATTATAGATGAACTGGTAGGCGATAATCCACTGCCCGACGGCATGGAGAAGAAACAGGAAGACGGAAAGATAGTAGACCACCTGTTTACCGCACAAAGTCTGATAGACAGCGAAAGCAAGCAGACCTACTATATTGGTGACAGCAAGTACTATAAAATGGGGCATGAGTTGGGTTCAGAGTCCATCTACAAACAGTATACCTATGCCAGAAATGTGATTCAATGGAATCTGGATATCTTTAACAGCGGACAGATACCGGCATCCGGCATCCAGCTGCGTGATGAAGTTACCGAAGGCTACAACATCATTCCAAACTTCTTTGTATCAGCCAAGATGGATGAACACTTTGATTATACCCATGACGGCATTGAGAAAACGGACAGAAGAAAGAACAGACACAAGCAAGTTCAGTTTGCCAACCGACTGTTCGACCGCGATACCCTGCTGCTATTCCACTATGATGTAAACTTCCTTTTTGTGCTGTCGCTCTATGCTCGCAACAATACCAGTCAGAAGCAAAGCTGGAAGGACAAAGTCCGAGAGAAATTCCGCATGGAAATTCAGGAATGGCTGCAAAAAGATTACAGCTTTTATGTGATGAAAGCACACCTCGATGTAAACGGAGAAGAATACATCAAACAACATTTCAAAGAGCTGCTTGGTAAAGTATATACCCCGTTTGCGGATAAAGCTACCTACTCATTGGCATTGGACAAAGATAAGGTTCATGAAACTGAAAACAATAGGCTTCTCCAACAATTGTCCAGGCACTTCTATTTGGCAGACTGTCCACTCGGATGCCTGCCCGAAACAGTACTGGGAAATGTCATTGCCCAGGGAGTTGCACCTTCACCAGAGGGAAAGAAAGATGGGGTACTCTTAGTGATGATGGAAAATTTCGAAAAGAAGAAGGCGAGTTTTCTGTCGCACGGCAAACTGGCCATCGGTATCAAATATACCAAAGACAGTATGGAAATCGTTGAGCACTTGCAGTCCATCGGCTATGTATTGTTCCATCACCGTAGCGACTCCGACCAGCATCTCTATGCCGTAAGGGGTGAATGTATGATAAAGTCTGCCGAAGAATTGGAGGAACAACGCTACCGCAACATGAAGACTACCGAAATGTACCTGGTTGCAGACATCGACCCGACAAAGGAACTCGATGCCAGCCAGCTCCATTCAAAAAAGAAATCGTATTCACCCACAACCCGGTATGATGCACAGTATACCACAATACAAGATTTAATTCTTTAAGCATATATGAATACTACATTACAAGGTGAATCATACGAAGATAAAGTTTATGCATACTTTTCTTCATTACTTGACAATGATATTTTGCCATTTGCTCCCAAGGCATATTCTAAAATATTTAAGCATAAAAGCTACAAGACGGCTACAAGTCGTGAAATCATATGCGACATAACTATAGAAACATATAATCCACTCGGAAATAAAGATACTTGGAGTTCCTTAGTCGTAATTGAATGTAAACATAGTAGAAACAGTAAAAGTAGAAATATTGATCATGGTGACTACGATGAATTTGAACGAAAACTACAACGACTAAGTCAGTTTGGAGTAAAGGGTATAATGGTTACAAATAAAGGTTTTACTATTACAGAGATAGAAGAAGCCCGATTAAATCATATCGCCTTGGTGGTGTTATCAGACAACATTGAACCGTCGGCAAACTGGATTGTAAGTAGAGATGTAAATACCAATGCTGAAGATATGATGCCAATTCTATATGGCAACCAAAAAGGAGGACTACAACCAGTTGTATATTATGGATGTTTTACAAGTATCCATGAAGTGTTAAAGGATTTTGGTGTAATAGTTTCTAATAAGCACAATGTCAGTATTCCTTTTAAAACAAAGGAGACAATCAAAAAGGAAGCACAAGATTTATACAAATTGTTTTTGAAACACAAAAGCTCAGACCCAGCTGGTGAAATTCTAGCAAAAAAATATCCTATGTATAGAATAGACTTTATGGATATGCTTAATGGACAACTAGCAACACTTTCTTTTAGTAACAAGTTGATTACATTGTCAAATGAATTGATATGTGACGGAAATCGTATGCGATTTACTCTAGCACACGAAGTTGCTCACTTAGAATTGCATGAAGATATATTAAAGCGACACCTTAGGACTCATAGAGAAACTGAATGGTCTGTAGCTAAAATGCCTGACAATATTATTAAAAGAATGGAGATTCAAGCTAATCAATTCGCTTCGTATCTTTTGATGCCAGATTTTTATTTCATCCCTGCTATCCAAAAACTTTTCAATATACACAGAATAAGCAAAGGATATATCTATAAAGATTATCAGCCTTGTAATCAGCAATTATGTAAAGCCATAATAGGGACATTGTCTGAACAGTTCTTGGTTTCGCAGAAAGCAGTAGAAATAAGGATGCTAACTGAAGGATTGTTACAAGAAGGTTCTGACAGACCTTTGAGAATAAATGAGTTTCTTTAATAGCCGAGCAATTCTTTCAGAATAGCTTTGTACCTTGATATTCAGCACCAAATAAAGAAGCGGTACAATGACGCGACAAAAGGGGCATTTTTACCTCTTTTGCCGCGTTTTTATTGATAGTCTCAATATACCCAACAAGAGGGATAAGAATGTTGTATGCCTAATCCTTGTCCTTAACTTGCACTTCTTGGGTAAAGGTTGTATGAGGCAGAGAGCACCTTGTATTTTTACCACTTTATGCCCTTAAAAAACATATCCTCTGAGCTAGAACCCGGGTATTTTGCACTATCCATGTGTTGACAAGCATAAATACACTGAAAATCAATAGCTTCAATATAGCCACCTGCGTTGACAAACGTTGACAAGCGTTGACAAAATCAGTTCTAACTGAAAAAATATAGCCAGCGGTTGACAAAATCCCTTATACTATTCTTATCTCTATTTTTTTCTTTAAAATAGAAAGTATTGATAATGAGGAGGTTTTCAAGAAGGATTCTGAGTAAAAAAACGAAGTGTCAACAGTCACCCACTGGCTACACCTAAATATACCTTCTGGAAAAAAATCAGGGTGTTTTTTTAGCAACGGCCAATTGCACCCTTATGAATGTGTCTAAGCGAGAAGGATGCTTCCTGCAATGTGTAAATATAGATTTTCATTTGATGTTTGGTTGATATTGTTTTTTTTGATGTTTAAAGGGTCTCACAAAATCCCACAAAGTCTCACAAAATCCCTCTTTTCCAGGGTGGTTAAACACTTGTCTGAACTATTGGAATGACCTAATTTTACCATCGTAAACAACACCTAATTGCAGTAAGTTATGTCAATAGATTTTTTTACCATCAAACCGGAGCTAAGCTACTCCATCAGAGAGGCAGCCCGATACCTAGGCATTCACCGATGTACGATTTATGAGTATATCAAGCACTTGTCAAAGCCTTTGCCTTTCTTCCGTGAAAGACCCAATTCCTCCATCCGTTTCAAGGGATCTGATTTAATTCTGTACAAAAAAGCCGGATTACCCAAACGGGGAAGGAAGTTCAAGAACGGACACAGTCCTTCCACCAGAACTTCAAACTAACGATTCTTCTTTCTTTTTTCGCCATCTGTAACGTCGGCATATCCGCTCATGCAAGCTTGCTTGCTACATCGGATGTGCCGATTCTTTTTTTCTGCACCTTATCTCGTCTCCCTGAATGCTCCCAATGGGAGAACCCGGTTCTCTCATTGGGAGCAAATTGGAATTATTCCGGTGATGCGTCACTATATGAGCCAACCGAGGCACTTGGTGTCAGAGACACGGAGTAAATCGGTTGCATTATCTCCCTATCCTTTGTATCAAGCACAAAAGATTCAGGAGTCTAAGCGAAATACTGCTGTATGATGTCTGACCAAATGTTTACCTTATCACTATGCTAAAGAATAAGAATACTGCAATTCATTGCTCGCAAGTAGCATGATGCCTTATAATCACTAGCCGACTAACCAAGCTACCAGTTTATGCAGATAATCCGATTCTATCAGTCATTGGTAAAATGATTTAGCAGCATTCAATCATCTGAACGCTGCCAGCTTAGTATGGTTGCCCAGCCATCCATCTTCTTCTTGTTCAAAGATTCATCAAACCGATGGCTTAGGAAAAACTTTATCAGTGATAACTGATGCCATGGTTCATTAAACCCAATAACCGAAATAATTGCTACCTTGGTCTCTATGTCTATCCAATTCAAAGCTTATCGCTTCTGTTTACCAGAGTTCTCTGTTATCATAGTCGCTAAAAGTCCACGCAATTAGTGTTCTTTTCCTTCGTTTTCGCCCTGCGAACTGCGATTTATCGCTCCGCTGCGCCAGCAGTCGGCAAGTGACCCTTGTGAGAACAAAACTTGTTTTGTAATGACAAGGGTACAACTTGCTTGGCTTTCCCTGCAAAATGGCAATGTGCCCCACAGATACTTCTCGACCACATTGGGAAAAATCGGAAAAAGCCGCTTTTCTCGATGCAACACAAGCACTTTGGTAAAAGCGACTGATTAACCGAAGAATGTGAAAACATTTACACTCGGTTTCAAAGTTTTTACAACCATTGTTCCGAAATCACGAAGTACCATACACACCGGAAACTTTCACATCTTGGAATAAGGTTACTCAAGGTGCATGAACTGATGGATGGTCGTAATCGAATCATGTAGAACCTAGAGCTCCACCTATTTCCATCATTCATACCGGATAACTTGAAGTCTCTTTTATAGAGAACCGACATACCTTGTCCTGCTGATTCGTGAAACAAACAGACAGCTATTAGGGAGTTTACTAAAACTGCGATTGGCATATCTCTGTGACATCCATCGCATGAAGCATTGTTTGGCGGTTGGTGATGCTCCAAAACAAATAGCCGTGTTCACTTGATCAGAATGATTAACTGACAATGAACACGGTTACTTGATGTTCTGAGTTTTCTTCTTGTATAGGCAGCTTCTTGATGTTCCGTAATCTTATCTGCTGAGAGCATGATTTCTTTTGGGTATCGGGGCATCATCAATTGCGATTTGTTTCAACAAGTAGTCCACCTTCTCCAATTCTTGGGAGGACAGTAGTGCTATACAGCGGATGGCTAAGCCGGAAGTACAGAGTTTACGATGCTCGATTATCCCTTCCTTTCCACCAATGGTCAGATTGTTGGCTCCACTTGCTTCCAGAAATTTATTGGTCTGGTATCGGGCTGCCAGTTCATTTTTTCCGGTCGTTACCCATTTGACCAGGGCCTTGACTGCACACTCGCGCACTTGCAGGTATGCTTCATGTTCGGCTGTCATAGAACCTGCTTATTTGGATGGATAACCTTGTTTTGAAGCTTTCAGCATTTCCAAATGTTTCTCGAAGACCTCACGGCTCTTATCGGCTAGTGATTCGATTTCCTGCTTGCCACCTTCGCTTATCCATTTGAGCAGTTCATCCTTGAAGAAATAGAGTTTGTTGCCTTGCTTGCAGAAAGGTATGGCTCGCTGACTGGTAAGTCCATAGATTGTAGCTACTTTCTTACCGATAAGTTTGCTGGCTTCTTGAATGTTCAGCATAACGTGGTCTTCTTTATCGGGCTTAATGAGTGCCAGTATGCTATCCAGTTTCTGCTCCATCCGGTCTACTTTGGCTGTCAGCTCTGCTACATAAGCAGGCAACAAATCGAACGTTGGAAGATTGTTTGTTGCTTGATGTTCCATAAAATTATATTATTTGAGTGATTGGTTTTTTAAGGTTATCTTCTCTGAGGCATCACGTTTAAGTTCATTGACTACTTCTGCATAGACTTGCGTGGTGCTGACACTGCTGTGGGTCAATAGTTTGGAAACGGTATAGATGTCTGTTCCGGCTGCAATCTGCAGGGTAGCAAACGTATGCCTGAAGCAGTGAAAGGTAATGTGCTTGTCTATCCCGGCTGCCTTTACCCATTCTTTCAAGTATAAGGCTGGCAATGCAGGACTCATGCCTTTGAATACCTGTCCGGTGCTGCGTTCACCGCACAGCGCAAGTGCTTCATCACTGAGCGGCAGCGTGGCTACTGTCTTAGTCTTCTGCGTAGTGATGCGAAGACACCAGCCACCATCCTGCGCCTTGCAGATATTCTCCCATTGCAGTGCAATAATATCACTGATGCGAAGTCCGGTCAGACAAGAGA
>ULUH01008534.1_pt1 | contig 54985 bp, 45 predicted proteins | sample 1958241 | NCBI WGS metagenome assembly ULUH01 (sample SAMEA4835753, study PRJEB28245) | human gut metagenome | biome: gut microbiome; material: fecal sample | place: Denmark | collected 2008 | reverse complement strand
GCGCCGCCACTTTTATATAGCTTTTTCTGAACTTGCAGATATGCTATAATACGTATGAAAGGATGGTGCTTAATATGATTTATCCATATTTGACATTAAATGATGGAACTGAATATACGCATTCGGAAATGAAAGCGGACGGTACTGTTTTAGTATACGTGGAAACACCTGATGCAGAAGATGGATTTCACAGCCTTTTATGCGTTTTACCGAAATACGAAATCAAAGATGTAATTGGCTATACAAAAGATGAACAGGAGAAAATTTTAGCAAGAATCAAAAAAAATGCTCATTTGATAATTAAATATTCGCAAATTGGAGGGTTTCAATCAGATGCCGCAACTGCTTAGATTTGGTCCCTATAGAGTATATTTTTGGTCTAATGAAGGATTGCCGCTGGAGCCTGTTCATGTGCATGTTTCCGATGGAATGCCACATGCAGATGCAACCAAAATATGGATAACTCAAAGCAAAAGGGCTATGATAGCAAATCCGCACGACAAAAGAATTCCTTCTAAAATACTTAATCGTTTGGTTGAAATGATTGAAGCACAGAGTGAAGATATTATTTCTGCCTGGATTGAAAGATTTGGTGAGATTGAGTATTATTGCTGACTTACTTCGGAGGTGCAAAATGAAAAAGATAACTCTTTTGATCTGCCTGATGCTCTGCGGTCTGTTTGTTGTTGGCGGAGCAACTGCCAGCGCCGCAGGCAAGAAGCCTATGGATAAGGAAAAGGCAGTGAACGGTCTGCATGACAGCTTTCTCTTTGACAAGGAAGAGCTTGGCGAGCTTTTTGACAGCGGCATCAGCTACATGGAGCTGAAAAAGCTCTGCCTGCATGCCTACGCAGCGAAAAAGCCAGTGAAGGAGGTTGCGCAGCTGCGCGATAAATACGTGTGGACGCGCGTTGATTATCTGCTGGGGCTGACGCCGGAAAAGCTGGCGCGTGCCGAGCATGAGTACAAGGTTGACCGCATCCACCGCCTGTTCGGCTTGGATAAAAAGCTGGTGGATAAATACATGCGCATGGGGTATGCTTCGCATCAGGTGAAGCGTGCTATGTTTTTGGCGCGTCACTGTGACAAGAGCGTGGAGGAGCTGCTGGCGATGAAAACACGTCAGCAAAAATGGGGCGACATCTGCGAACAGCTGGGACTGCCGCGTGATGCATGCATGAAATAGTAAAATTAACCTGAAACCTTGGGGCGGTGCGAGTGCGCCGCCTTTTTTGATGACGTATAAAATCAGTTGCGCAAATTCAATTTAAAAAGGCAGACATAGAGACTACCTTTTGACATGTGAAAGAAAAAAAGAAGCCAAAATTTTTCACCTGTAGAAGGAAAAGTGCTTAAGAATCAGAAGTTTTTCGTTTACAGAAGAAAAACTTCTGATATTTGATGAGTTTTCCTCATGGAGAAAAAAAGTTGCGTGGCATTATGCTTTCTGTTATGATATAAAGGACAAAGAAATATAGTGGTAGTTCGAGAGAGGAGGATTTGTATGATTGTACGTCAGACATATTTGGAAAAACTAAAATTGATGCGAGATAAAAAGATTATCAAGGTTATTACAGGTGTGCGTCGTTCCGGTAAGTCGACACTGCTGGAAATGTATAGAGATTTTTTAGTAAGCAGCGGTGTGCATCCTTCATGCTGTCAATATATAAATTTTGAAGATTTGCGTTGGGAAAGTCTTAAGGATTATCATGCTTTATATAATCATATCCTGGAAAACTTATCCCCTAATGAAAAAAATTACATATTCTTAGATGAAATACAAATTGTTCCAGAGTTTCAAAAGGCTATCAACAGTTTGTTCTTACGTGATGATGTAGATATTTATATTACTGGTTCTAATGCATATTTGCTTTCTGGTGAATTATCTACATTGTTGTCTGGAAGGTATATTGAACTGAGCATACTACCGTTGTCGTTTAAGGAGTATTGGGAATTAGTCGGTGGAGATAAAAAGACGGCGTTTAATAAATATTATCTTAATGGTGGCTTTCCTTATGCTGCAACTATTGATAACAAAGAAGTTCGCTTGGAATACTTTAGAGGTATATTCAACACTGTTTTACTTAAGGATATTGTTGAACGCAAGAGGATTTCAGACGTAAAGCTCTTAGAAGATGTAATACGATTTTTATTTGATAATATAGGAAATATAGTTTCAACTAAAAAAATAGCTGATACCTTGAACAGTAATGGCAGAAGGACTACATCAGGGACTATTGATAAATATATTCGAGCACTAAAAGATGCTTTTATTTTGTATGAAGCAAATCGCTATGATATCAAAGGCAAAGAGTTTTTGAAATCACTGGAGAAATATTATATCGTTGATATAGGCTTGCGTAACCTTTTATTGGGTGAACGCACTCGCGATATCGGACATACTCTTGAAAATATTGTTTATCTGGAGCTTTTGCGAAGAGGATATCAGGTTAGCATAGGCAAATTAGATCTGCTCGAAGTAGACTTCATTGCTCAAAAAGAGGATAAGCGCATTTATTATCAAGTATCTGCATCGGTTTTGGATGAAAAAACATATGAGCGTGAATTTGCTCCACTTAAAAAGATTAATGACAGCTATCCGAAGTATGTGCTTACTCTTGATGAATTCCCTATGGGTGAGGATGGGATTGAGCAAAAGAATATCATAGATTTTCTTTTGGAAGAAAATTGAGTCAAGTAGTTATATTGCTTCCTACATCCAAAAGTTTTTCGCCTGCAGAAGAAACAATGCTTAAAAATCAGAAGTTTTTCGTTTAGAAAAGAAAAATTTTGAGTTTTTAGTGAGTTTTTCTCATACAGAAGAAAAACTTGCGTAATATATACATTGCTTGCTGTTGCGCAGTTATTTTGAAACTGTAACCTGCTTTACATTATTTACTGCAAAATAATCGGAAGTACGCAAAGTGTAATATTTTCTTGACTCTATCAATGTAGAGTGTTACACTAGGCACAACTTCAAAAAGACCACAAACCGTTGAGACGGAGATCAAGTCAGCAGATGCGCTTACAGAGAGTTCGGGCAGGTGGAAGCCGGATAGAGATGCAGGCTGATAAATGGACCGTTGAGGGTGCTGTCAAATCGTTTAGGCGAGAGTATTCGGCAACGTTGCACCGGCGTTAAGGGTGAGGAATGTGTCAGCATTCTGCGAGAGAGCGCCGATGTACGGCGAAGCAAGGTGGTACCGCAGGTATAAGTATTTATAGCCTGTCCTTGATATTGCTCAAAGTGAGCAGTACGAGGACAGGCTTTTTTGTTGACACGGGTGAAAATAAGCAGATGAGGTGACAAAATGTTAAATTTATCTTTGGAGCAGGTCATGCAGTATGCAAAGGACTACAAGGCTGTGCCGGTAGCGAAGGAATGCCTGGCGGATATGCTGACGCCGCTGGCATTTTTGGACAATGTAAGACGCAGCAGCCGCAACTACTTCCTTTTGGAAAGTATTGAGGGCGGTGAGCACTGGGCGCGCTATTCCTTTGTAGGCTATGATCCTGTGCTGCGTTTGAAAATAACCGATGGTAATGCGGAAATCATCAGCGGTGCTGCCGTAAAGTATCAGGAAAATGATCCTCTTGGCTGTATCCGTCATATTCTGGAGGAATACAAGGCACCGCTGATTGAAGGCCTGCCTAATTTTACCGGCGGTCTTGTAGGCACCTTTGGCTTTGATTTTATGCGCTACTGCGAGCCGGATATGCGTGTGAATAAAGAGAGCAAGGCCGAATTTGCCGATGTTGATTTAATGCTGTTTGATAAGCTGATTGCCTTTGACCATCTCAAGCAGAAGATTTTCCTGATTGTGAATGTCAAAACGGATAATGCTGCCATCAATTACGCTAAAGCAGAGCGTGAAATTGCGGCGATGGAGGAAATGCTGCTGCAGCCTGTGCAGCCGAAGAAGCCTGTAAAGGCTAAGCTGGGCGAGTTCACCAGTAACCAGAGCCGTGAGCAGTATAATAAAAGTGTGCTTCGCTGCAAGGAATATATTAAAAACGGCGATGCCTTTCAGATTGTTTACGCGCAAAAATTCAGCGCAACCTATGACCAAAGCCTTTTCAGTGCTTACCGCTATTTGAGAACGACGAACCCTTCGCAGTACATGGTATTTTTGCATAATGACGATATGGAAATTGCCGGCAGCTCACCGGAAACGTTGGTGAAGGTGGTAGGCAAAAAGGTCATCAGCATGCCGATTGCGGGCACACGCCGCCGCGGACGGACGAGCGAGGAGGACTTGGCGTTGGAGCAGGAGCTTTTGGCAGACGCTAAGGAAATCGCCGAGCATAATATGCTGGTAGATTTGGGGCGCAACGATGTGGGCCGTGTCTGTGACTTTGGCAGCGTCAAGGTGAGCGATTACAAGGCAATTAAACGCTTTTCACATGTTATGCATATCACGAGCAAGGTTACAGGCCAGCTGAGCGCTGATAAGGATGCACTGGATGCGCTGCGGGCGGTGTTCCCGGCAGGCACGTTGAGCGGAGCGCCGAAAATTCGCGCCTGCGAGATTATCGACGAGCTGGAGCCGGAGCGCCGCGGTATTTACGGCGGTGGCATGGGGTATCTTGATTTTGGCGGCAACATGGATATCTGTATTACCATCCGCACTATGGTTAAGAAGAATGACAGAGTTTATATTCAGGCCGGCGGCGGTATCGTTGCGGATTCCGTGTTGGACAATGAATTTCAGGAAACCGTGAATAAGGCAGGCGCCTGCATGGCAGCGCTGTGCATGACGGCAGAGGAGGAGTAAGGAATGATTTTGATTATAGATAACTACGACAGCTTTACTTTTAATCTGTATCAGCTGATTGGCGAAATCAATTCTGATATCAAGGTTGTGCGCAATGATAAGCTGACGATTGAGGATATCAGAGCTATGCAGCCGGATCATATTATTATTTCGCCCGGTCCGGGTAATCCAAAGCAGGCGGGTATTTGTCTGGATGTTATCCGCCAGCTTGCCGGTGAGTTCCCGATTTTGGGCGTCTGCCTGGGGCATCAGGCGATTGGTGAGGCTTTTGGCGGTAACGTTGTGCATGCGCCGGAGATTGTGCATGGTAAGGCAGATAAGGTGTATCTGGAGGCGGCAAGCCCCATTTTTAAGGATATGCCTGATGGCTTTGAGGCAGCGCGCTATCATTCGCTGATTGTGGAGCCGGAAAGCTTGCCGGAATGCCTGGAGGTTACGGCGAAAACAGCGAAGAATGAAATCATGGCGCTGCAGCATAAAACTCTGCCGGTGTATGGCGTGCAGTTCCATCCGGAGTCGATTATGACGCCGCAGGGACGGACGATTTTGAAAAACTTTTTGAGCCTGTAAAGCAAAACGCAGAATGTACTGAGAAGATGAGTACATTCTGCGTTGTTTACACGCAAAAATACCCCGCAACCTGCATGGTTGCGGGGTTTCTTTCATGGTGATCCAGGAGGGATTCGAACCCCCGACCCACGGCTTAGAAGGCCGTTGCTCTATCCAACTGAGCTACTGAACCATATTAACTTGGAGCGGGCGATGGGAATCGAACCCACAACATCAGCTTGGAAGGCTGAGGTTTTACCACTAAACTACACCCGCATGGTCGGAGTGGCAGGATTCGAACCTGCGACACCCTGCTCCCAAGGCAGGTGCGCTACCAAACTGCGCTACACCCCGAATACAAAAGGTATTATACTATTTAATTAAACAGATGTCAAGAGAAAATATATACTTTGTTAATCATGAAGCAGAAGAAAAATATTTGAAATCATATTTTCCTTTTGCCTTACAGATTGCTTATTTCAGCAGTTCTTCCTTAAGCTCGTAATATTCGCGTGAGAAATAGGGTGTAAGCTGTGCTTCACGATGGTCATAGCCAAAGGCGCGTTTGGTGAGCGACAAAACCGGTGGTGCCTGAATGCGTTTGGCAACAGCAAAGCCGGCGAACAGCTTCCACCAGCGCTCCAAATCGGCAATCAGCGCAGCGGCATCGGGGCAGGCTTCGTTAATCGCTTCCTGCGTACAGCCAAGCTCTGAGGCCAGCGTGCCGGCTTTGTACCAGCGCAGGATGTCTGCCGGCGTTGTTTTGTGCCAGTTTTCGATAAAGGCACGCAGCAGGTAATCGTGATAACCATACACCAGCGGGTCGCCGCCGTTGCCTACTGTCTGTGCATCCGAAAGCTCGGCGCTGGGACGGATATTGAAGATAGCTTCGGGGATTACTTCGCGTTTGTAAATCACTTCGTTCAGATAATGGCCAAGGGCATATACCTGATGCTTCCAAAGGTCACCGATCATGGCCATGGCGCCGCAGATGTCGCCGTAGAAGGTGGCGTAGCCGATAGCAAGCTCTGCTTTGTTGGAGTTGCAGCTGAAGGCGCCGCCGAAGGCTGCTGACGCAGCAGCGATGACGCGTGCGCCGCGGTCGCGGGCCTGAATATTTTCTTTTATGAGTCCGCTGAGCTGCAGGTTGAAGCTGCTGCCGTCTGCCAGATTGGTGATAGGCGTTTCTTCTAATTGCTTGACTGTCAGCTCATAGCTTTCGCTGATTGGCATTACGGCATAGTTTGCTCCCAATGCCTGCGCCAGCTGCTGCGCGCTGTTGCGTGTGGCAGCAGAGTTGAAGCGTGAAGGCAAATTGAGCAGCAGCACGTTCTCCGGTCCCAAAATATCCGCATACATGACAGCGGTTACGGCGCTGTCGATGCCGCCGGAAAGGCCGACGGTCATGCGTTTGATACCGCATTGCTGCAGGAATTTGGCGGTGCCGTAGCGCAGAGCGCGGTATACGGATTCCGGCTCCTGCGGCAGCTCTGCCGGCGGACAGGTGGGAATGATGCGGTTCACTTTTGTATCCCAGGTGAATTCTAAAAAGGTATCGGCATACATGGGCGCAGAGGTAACCAGACTGCCGTCGCCGTTGTAGGCGGAAGTACAGCCGTCGTAGGTGAAGATGTTCTTGCCGTTGTTCTGGATGCCGACATTGTTGCAGTAGATGAGCGGAATGCCTGCGGTGCGTGCCTGCGCACTGAAAAGGCGGTTGCGCTTACGGTTTTTGCCCAGCGTATAGGGGGAGCAGGAAAGGTTGCACAAGAGCTGTGCTCCGTTGGCTGCCAACGTTTGCGGTACGTTAAGGTGATAGTTTTCCGTCCAGCCGTCCTCGCACAGCATGACGCCGATGCGCAGGCTGGTGCCTCGGATGACGATTTCCAAAGGCTGCAGTGCTTCGCTGACGCTTGCACCTTCTTCGGCGCAGAGTTTCTGCAGGCTGTAAAAATGACGGCAGTCATCAAATTCGCGGTAGTTGGGCAGCGATGTCTTGATGAAGAAGCTGCGTCCCTGATAACCGCCGAGCAGCTTACCGTTTTGGCAGGCAAAGGCGGCGTTGTATTTGCGCACGCGTCCGTCCTCGTTGAGCTTGCCTGGTTCGCTGGCAACGCTACCGAAGATAACGCAGATATTTTCGGTGGCAGCGACGATCTTTTCGGCATAATAGGCGCAGTCATCCAAAAATGTCTGCTGCTCCCAAATGTCGCCGATAAGATAACCCGGCAGTGCCATTTCGGGCAGAAGCAGGATATCGGCCTCAAGGCTGCGTGCTTTTTCAATAGCGTCAATGATTTTCTTATAGTTTACATCAGGACGGCCGGGAGTAATTTCCAGCTGTCCGCAGATAATTTTCAGCTTCAATTTATTGTCCTCACAATTTTATTTGCATTTTACATTACTATAGTGCTATTATAACAGAGATGAAGTAATTTCTCTAGCTTAGAGGGGGTTTTTCCTTATGAAACATAACAAAAAAACTAATGCAGCCCGCCGTTTGGACGAGCTGAAGATAGAATACCGTATTATGGAATATCCGGTGGACGAGGAGCATCTGGATGCTGTGCATGTTGCCGCAGAGGTTGGCATGCCTGCATCACAGGTATTCAAAACACTGGTAGTACGCGGTGACAAGAACGGCATTATGTTTGCCGTAATTCCCGGTGATAGCGAGCTTGATTTAAAGGCGTTGGCCAGAGCCAGCGGCAATAAGCGTGCCGAGCTGGTACATCTGAAGGAGGTATTGCCGCTGACAGGCTATATTCGCGGCGGCTGTTCACCATTGGGCGCTAAAAAGAACTACCCTGTATATATGGATGAGACAAGCAATAACTGGCCGGAGATTGCAATCAGTGCCGGTCAGCGCGGTATGCAGATTATTGCAGCGCCTGCTGATTTGCAGCGTGCTACGGCTGCAACGGTGGCACCGCTGATTTTTGCAGAGTAACTCTTGTTCCTTCCTATAAAATATGCTATTATAATCTTGATAACCTATTTGCACAATTGTGTTTGAAAGAAATACGACTGTGCTGGCCTGAAGGCGTATTATTAACGCTGACGGCAGTATGACGTCAAAATTCAAAGAAGAAAGTAGGTTGAATATATGTTATATGTTAGTACAAGAGGGAAAACTGATTTGTTTTCCGCTGCACACGCAATAACCCGTGGCTTGGCAGCGGATGGAGGATTGTTTGTACCGCAGAATATTCCTGCGATGCGTATGGTTGATATAAAGGCGATGGAGCGCAAGCCTTATACGGAGCGTGCTGTTGACGTTCTGCTGCAGTATCTTACTGATTTCAGCGAGGACGAGCTGCGCGAATGTGTAAATGCTGCCTACGCGCCAGAAAAATTCGGTGATAATCCTGTGCCTTTGGTACAGGTAAATGATAACACCGGTGTGCTGGAGCTGTGGCATGGCCCGACGTCTGCATTTAAGGATATGGCACTGCAGCTTTTGCCGCATCTTTTGACACGTTCGATGCAAAAGACCGGTGAAACGAATAAGGTTGTTATTCTGGTTGCTACCTCCGGTGATACCGGCAAGGCTGCTTTGGAGGGCTTTGCTGATGTTCCTGGAACGCAGATTATTGTTTTCTACCCCAGCGAGGGTGTGAGTGATATCCAGAAGCAGCAGATGATTACCCAGGCAGGCAAAAATGTTAAGGTTTTCGGTATTGAGGGTAACTTTGATGATGCTCAGCGCGGCGTGAAGGAAATCTTCGGTAATACTGCGCTCAGTGATGAGCTGGAGAAAAAGGGATATACCTTCTCTTCTGCCAATTCTATTAACTGGGGCCGTCTGGTGCCGCAGATTGTTTACTACTTCAGCGCTTATGTAGATGCTGTGAAGGCAGGCAAGATTGCTGCCGGTGACCCGATTAATTTTGTTGTTCCGACCGGCAACTTCGGTGATATTCTGGCAGGCTATTATGCTAAGCTGATGGGCTTGCCGATTGACAGACTGCTGTGTGCATCCAACAGTAATAACGTGCTGACTGATTTTATAAATACCGGTGTTTATGACAGACGCCGTGAGTTCTTTAAAACTGTATCTCCTTCTATGGATATTCTTGTTTCCAGTAATCTGGAGCGTCTGCTTTACAGTGTGACTGAGCATGACGCTGCACGCGTAGCGGATTATATGAAGCGTTTGAATACCGAAGGTCATTATGAGATTGACAGCGATGATCTGAAGCAGATTCAAAGCCAGTTCTTCGGTGCCTGGGTTGATGAGCTGGAAACAAAGGAGGCTATCGGACGTATTTATAATGATTACCATTATCTGGTGGATACGCATACTGCCGTTGCCTGGCGTGCGATGGAAAAATATCGTTTCCTGACCAGTGATGAAACCTATACCGTGGTGCTGTCTACCGCAAGTCCGTATAAGTTTGCCGACAGTGTTTTGGCTGCGCTTGATGATGCTCAGCCGCAGAGCAGCAATCCTTTTGAGCTGCTGCAAAAGCTGCATGCCGATACCGGTACGGAGATTCCGCCGCGTATGTTGGCGTTGGAGAATCTGCCGGTGCTGCATTCCGAGGTTATTCCTGCGGACAAGATGGAGCTGGCGGTTGTAAAGAACTTGGTGTAATTGTGGCTTGAAGTGAAGAATACTTGCGTTGCGGGTATGTTTTCGCTATAATAAACCCGAAATTTAATATTTATATATGCAAGACTTAGTCTGCCGGGCGGCGGACTAAGTCTTTGTCATAAAAGGAGGTATAAAGTGGACTCCAGGAGTGTACTTGAACAGGTGCGCAGCGGCAAGCTGTCGGTGGCTGAGGCGGAGCGCTATTTTAATCGCAAGGCGTACGAGAATTTAAATTATGCGCGTCTTGATACTTCGCGTGAGCAGCGCACGGGCTTTGCGGAGGTGGTTTACTGCAGCGGTAAGCCTGATGCGTATTTGGCGGATATTTATAAGCGTCTTTTGGCGGAGCAGGGTGAGGTGTTCGGCACGCGGGCAACGCCGGAGCAGTATGAGCTGGTGCGGCGGCAGCTGCCTGATATTGTTTATGATCCGGTGGCGCGGACGCTGAAGCAGGAGCGCCCGGATAAGGTGCGGAGCGGTTGCGTTGTTGTGTGTACTGCGGGTACTGCCGATATTCCCGTTGCGGAGGAGGCGGCGCAGACGGCTGAATTTTTCGGGGCGCATGTGGAGCGTCTTTACGATGTTGGCGTGAGCGGGATTCACCGTCTTTTGGATAAGGTTGATTTGCTGCAGCAAGCAAATTGTGTAGTGACGGCTGCAGGCATGGAGGGCGCGCTGGCGAGTGTTATCGGTGGCCTTGTGCGTAATCCGGTGATTGCGGTGCCGACTTCTGTCGGATACGGTGCGAGCTTTCATGGGCTGAGTGCGCTGCTGACGATGATTAATTCCTGCGCTAACTGTGTTTCAGTTGTGAATATTGATAATGGATATGGCGCGGGGATTATTGCGACGCAGATTAACAGGTTGGCGTGCAAGTGAGATCCAACCCTTCCGTCTGCTCGCAAAGCTCGCCTCCACCTCCACTTTCAGGGGAGATATAAACTTTTATATGCTCCCTGCAAGGGAGCTGGCATCGCCGCAGGCGATGACTGAGGGTTGTGCTTGGCAATATATTAATTGCTTGTCCAACCTTTCTTGCCTGCCCCTTGCACTCTTCGAGTATAACACGACCAGCATTTTTCATTGCATGAAAAATGTGTCTTAGTATAGGGAAGGTGCCGAGCTAAGCGAGGCGGAAGGGGGCTAGCTATGCGTTTAATTTTTATGAGGGAGAACTATTATGCCTATAAATAAAGATTTAGAAATACAGGCGGAAGCCAAGTTTGCCGTGCTGCAGCAGGAGCTGCGGCGCTTGGGCAGTGTGCTGGTTGCGTTCAGCGGCGGCGTTGATTCGACGTTTTTGCTGCAGGCGGCGCATTTGACGTTGGGAGATAAGGCACTTGCTGTGACGGCACGTTCCGGTGTTGTGCCGCAGCGTGATATAGCGGAGGCAGAGGAGTTCTGTCGGAAGCAGGGAATCTGTCATCTTTACTTTGATTTTGATGAGCTGCAGGTGCCGGGGTTTGCCGAAAATCCGCCGGACCGCTGCTATATCTGCAAAAAAACGCTGTTCAGTAATTTCTTGCGCATTGCACAGGAAAACGGTGCTGTGCTTTGCGAAGGCTCGAATATGGATGATTTGGGTGATTACCGCCCCGGTCTGAGGGCTTTGGCTGAGCTGAAAGTGCAGAGCCCTCTGCGCACTGCAGAGCTGACGAAGGAAGAAATCCGCCTGCTGTCGCATAAGCTGCAGCTGCCGACTTGGGATAAGCCGTCATTTGCTTGTCTTGCTTCGCGCTTTGTTTACGGTGAGCGTATTACAGCGGAGAAGCTGGCGGCGGTGGATAAGGCGGAGCAGCTTTTGTGGGAGCTGGGCTTTAAGCAGTTCCGTGTGCGTGTGCATGGCAGTTTGGCGCGCGTTGAGCTGTTGCCCGAGCAGCTGGAGCTGGCAGTGGCGGAGCCGATGCGCAGTACGATTTACAAAGGATTGAAGGCTGCAGGCTTTGCTTATGTGGCACTTGATTTGCAAGGCTATCGTACAGGCAGCATGAATGAAACTTTAAAGCAGGATTAATTTGTACTTATAGCGAATTTTAGCATTAGCCTGCTACAAGTATGCAGGCTTCAGATTAGGAGGAAGATTTATGAAAAGCTTATATTTGGAATGTAATGCCGGCATCAGCGGCGATATGCTGGTAGCAGCACTTTTGGACCTGGGCGCGGACAAAGAGGCACTGGATAAGGCTCTGCAGAGTATTCCTGCAAAGGGCTTTGAATATAAAATCAGCAGAGTGTCTAAAGCAGGCGTTAACTGCTGTGATTTTGATGTTATTCTGGACGAGGAGCATGCTAACCATGACCATGATATGGCCTTTTTGCATGGCAACGACGATGCTGTAGTGCATAGCCATGAGCATGAGCATCATCATGACCACGAGCATGAGCACGAACACGAACATCATCATGACCATGACCATGAGCACGAGCATGAACATCATCATGACCACGACCATGAACATGAGCACAGCCATGTGCCGCATGAGCATCATCATCACCATGAGCACCGCGGTCTGCAGGAGGTTATTGCGATTATTGATGCTACGGATATGAGTGCTGCAGCCAAGGAATTGGCGCTGAAGATTTTTGATATTATTGCGGATGCTGAGGCAAAGGCGCATGCAGTGGAGAAGAATGCAGTGCATTTCCACGAGGTTGGTGCGATTGATTCTATCGTTGATATTGTGGCGATTGCTGTGTGTGCCGACAGTCTTGGTGTTGAAAACGTAATTGTACCTGAGCTGTGCGAGGGCCGCGGCACTGTGCGCTGCCAGCATGGCGTGCTGCCGGTGCCTGTTCCGGCAACAGCTAATATTATGCAGCGCTTTGGATTTAATGTACACTTGCTGCCGGTGCAGGGCGAGTTCGTTACACCGACCGGTGCTGCTGCCGCTGCTGCGCTGATGACTACGGACGAGTTGCCGCAGAGCTTTAAGATTCTGGGAATCGGTCTGGGAGCAGGCAAGCGTCAGTATGAGCGTCCCAGCATTTTGCGTGCGCTGCTGATTGAGGATAATGCACAAAAAAAAAACTCTGTAAACAGTAACGCTTTGCAGACAGATTGCATCTGCCAATTGCAGTCTGATATTGATGACTGCAGCGGCGAGCTTTTGGGCTACACGCTGGAGCGCCTGCTGGCGGCAGGAGCGCTGGATGCTCATTATCAGCCGGTGTTCATGAAGAAGAGCCGTCCGGCGTGGGAGCTTACTGTTATCTGCCGCGAGGAGGACAGAGCGAAGCTGGAAGCGCTGATTTTTGCGGAAACGACAACCATCGGTATCCGTCGTGCGCGCATGGAACGCACTGTGCTGCCGCGTAGCAGGTATGTGGTGCACACTGCTTACGGTGATGTGGCGGTGAAGCGCTGCCTGCTGGAGAACGGCGAACGCTGTTATGTGGAATATGACAGTGCTGCCAAACTGGCACAGGAGCAGGGAGTGCCGCTGCAGGATATCTATCTGGCGGCGCAGTTGGCGCAAAAAAACATAAATTAGCCACAAAAGTGTGGTATAATATCTCCATAATACGTCAGAGAATGGAGAAAAAATGACTAATGTTTTCGATTTGATAGAAGAATTTTATACACAGGATGAAGAATGGAATACGGTATTGCAGCAAGCCTGTGCTGAGGATTTCCTGCGCTATAAAACATGGCAGGGAGCCAAGGATGGCGAGCTGGTCAAGATTTGGGATTATATTACGATTATTTGTATTTACCTTGGCAATTCCGAGAACTTTCTCGGTGATATGTCGCGTGAGGATTTTATTGACTGCGTAGGCTGGTGCTGCCGCAATGTTTCCGGCTTCCCGGCAACGGAGAGCAACATCGCACATTTCCTGGATGTTATGCAGGAGTTTTATGCATATATGAAAAAGAAACGCATTATTACCCGTGATAATGCGCCTGCCGAAGCCAAAGCCAAGCTGCTGGTTGACGGAAAACTGCAGATTGTCGGCAAAGATGGCAGCTTTTTGCCGGAGCATGACCGCTACAATCTTTATTCTACGCCGGATTTGCCGACGAAAGTGTACTTGAACATCGGCGAGAGAATGCAGAATCTGCTGGATGATGTGCAAAGCTACTATACGCAGAAGCAGTTCCGTCGCGATTTGGAGCGGGCCGATTTTCTCTTCGGCGGTATTTTTCAGAATGGTACAGTTCAGGAAAAGCCGGGCACGGAGGAATATTCACAGACCTTTTGGGATTATTTTCTTTTTGACTATCGCTTGCTTGAAGATGACAAAACGCCGCTGCAGCATTACCGTGATGTAATCTGCCGCGACGCTTCCGAGATGGATACCTCCGTTGATATTTTGAATGAGCTGATTAAGGCAAAGCTGGTTCTCTTTGATGTGCAAAGACGCACGGAGGAGGGAATGTATGTCTGCAGAAATATTTTCACCAATGAAAAATATACCCTGATGCTGCCGGTAGATGATAATATTGACACAGAAGGCTATATTTTCATGGGCCATATTTTTTATGAAAATACTATGGTGATGAACTTCCTGCGCGGACTGGTGATGTCGCAAACCTCGCGTAAGCGCTTTTTCGAGGTTGTCAGCGCGGCGAAGGACTGGTTTGCTGTGCGCCAAAGCGGCGAAATGAGCTGGGAGGAGTTTATCAACCGTAATCCGATGTTCGTGCGCCATGTTTCTGTTGTATATGCCATCTATGTGCGGATGGAGGGCTTTAATTTCAGCACGCAGATAAGTGATTATCAGCCGGCGGCGCTGCTTGAGGACAAGACCTCGGCAATGCTGGAATCTCTTAGAGGAACAGGCCTTTTTTCTGCCTATGATATACAGCTGATGCGTACCATGTGGAGCGATTTTATGCTTCGTGGCAATGCTTTGCCTGATAATACAGACGCTGATTTTGAGCATTGGACGGCAGCTGTTATGTACTGCTTTGTTAAGCTGAATGATGTTTATACCTTTACGGAAAAGCAGGTTTTTGCTATGTGCCGTGCTACCGACCATGTAAAGCTGAAGCAGATGATAGATATGCTAAATAAAACCTTGCAGCTGGAGGCACACGACCCGCGTTATGTTAACGAAGAGGGTCTGTTGCTGATGCTGCTGCAGTGAGAGGAGGCACCAGAATATGAAGTGTGATTTTTGCGGACACGAGGTTGCTCCCGGCACAGTGGAATGTCCGTACTGCCATTATCAGTTCAAGATTGATGCGCAGGTGCTCAGTCCGGAGGAGCGCGATACCTTTGAGGGCGTGACGATAGACGAGAGCGCAGGCACAGAGGAAACCAAAAGCGCCAGGGAAGGCGCTGTATATGACAGCGGCGCTGATGCTTATAATGAAAGACAGCAGCAGGTGCCGCCGAATATTAAGGTGCATACCTTTGGCTGCGGCAGCGGCATTCTGATTACCTTTCTGATTTTGTGCGGCATTGTGGCAGTTATCTTCTTTTTGCTGCCGACGTTTATTGTCTTTGCCGCTGTGGGCGCAATAGTTTTGTTTATTATGCGCCTTTTTATGGGCTTTTAAAGGCTTAAAAAATGTGTTTCTGACGGCCGGCAGTGTTGCCTTTGGCAGAGCTGCCGGCTGTTTTCGTCTGTTGTAGAAATTTTTTCAAAAAAATTTTAAAAAGCCGTAAAAATATAGAGGATTTTTCTGATTGACGGCGAATAATATGCAGGTACACAATGTGTGAAAAGAATAGGAGGCATAAGATATGCATAGTTACAGCATGGATCTTGGCGGCAGAACTCTTACTATTGAAGCCGGCAAGATTGCAAAACAAGCTAATGGCGCTGTATTAGTTCGTTATGGCGATACCGCCGTAGTAGTTGCCGTTACCGGCACCAAAACCCCGCGTGAGGGTGTAGACTTCTTCCCTTTGACTGTTGATTTTGAAGAAAAAATGTACGCCGTAGGTAAAATCCCCGGCGGCTTTATTAAACGCGAAGGCCGTCCGTCTGAGCAGGCTATCCTGACCAGCCGTCTGATTGACCGTCCGATTCGCCCGATGTTCCCGGAAGGCTACCACAACGATGTACAGATCGTTGCTACCGCTGTTTCCGTTGATCCCGACAATGCTCCGGATATGCCCGCTATGATCGGTGCATCCTGCGCTCTGTCTATTTCCGATATTCCGTTCGAAGGTCCTATCGCAGGTGTGCGCGTAGGCCTGATTGATGGTGAATTCATCATCAACCCGACTGTTGAACAGGCTAAAATCAGCCAACTGAACCTGGCTGTTGCCGGCACCAAAGACGCTATCCTGATGGTAGAAGCAGGTGCTAACGAAGTTTCCGAAGAAACCATGCTGGACGCTATCTGGTTCGGTCATGGCGTAATCAAACAGCTCGTTGAGTTCCAAGAGAAAATCGTTGCTGAAATCGGCAAAGAAAAAATGGAAGTTCCGTTCTACGCTCCGCCTGAAGAAATGGTTGCGGAAATCGAAGAATACGGTGCTCAAAAGCTCAAAGATGCTCTGATGGATGCTAACAAGCTGGAGCGCGAAGAAAACGTTGCTAAGGTTAAAGCTGAAATCGCTGAAGTATTCCTGGAGAAATATCCTGATAATGCTAAAGACGTTGCTTATATCACCCAAAAGCTGGTTAAGAAAATCGTTCGCCGCACTATCTCTGTAGATAAGATTCGTCCTGACGGTCGTCAATTAGACGAAGTACGTCCGGTAAGCTGCGAGGTTGGCCTGCTGGCTCGTCCGCATGGCAGCTCTCTGTTCACCCGTGGTCAGACTCAGATTTTGAACGTTCTGGCTCTGGCTCCGTTGCGTGAAGCACAGATTCTTGATGGCCTCGGCGCTGAGGAAACCAAGCGTTATATCCATCACTACAACTTCCCGCCGTACAGCGTAGGCGAAACCAAACCGCTGCGCAGCCCCGGCCGTCGTGAAATCGGTCACGGTGCTCTGGCTGAGCGTGCTCTGCGTCCGGTTATTCCTTCTGAAGAGGATTTCCCGTATGCAATCCGTCTGGTATCCGAGGTTCTGGAATCCAACGGTTCCTCCTCCATGGGCTCTGTTTGCGCAAGCACCCTGTCCCTGATGGATGCAGGTGTTCCTATTAAGGCTCCTGTTGCCGGCGTTGCTATGGGCCTTGTTAAGGATGGCGAATACTTCACTATTCTGACTGATATCCAAGGTCTGGAGGATGCTCTGGGCGATATGGACTTCAAGGTTGCAGGTACCGAAAAAGGTATTACTGCTATCCAGATGGATATTAAGATTGACGGTATCAACAAGGATATCTTCACTCAGGCTTTGGCACAGGCTAAACGCGGCCGTGAGTTCATCATGGGCAAAATGATGGAATGCATCAGCGAACCGCGCAAAGAGCTGTCCAAATATGCTCCGAAGATTACTACTATCCATGTAGATCCTGATAAGATTGCTAAGGTTATCGGACCCGGCGGCAAGATGATCAAGAAGATCGTTGACGAAACCGGCGCTAAGATTGATATCGATGATACCGGCCGCGTATTTATCGCTGCTGTTAATACCGAGGCTGCTAATAAGGCTATCGAGATGATCGAGGGTATTACTGCTGAGGCTGAGGTTGGCAAGGTTTATACCGGTAAGGTTACCCGTCTGATGAACTTTGGTGCTTTCGTTGAGATTCTGCCGGGCAAGGAAGGTCTGGTACATATTTCCCAACTGTCTACTGAGCATGTAGATAAGGTTGAGGATGTTGTAAGTGTTGGCGATGAAATTGTTGTTAAGGTTACTGAAATCGACAACAAGGGTCGCATTAACCTGTCCCGCAAGGCTGTTCTGATGAAGAGCGTACAAAAATAATTTGTGAATTTAAAAGAGCTGTCGCATTTGTGACAGCTCTTTTTTGTAGATTGGGGAGTGAGTTACTAATGAAAACACGTGGTTTTGAAAAGGTTGCCAAGTATATGGATGTTGAGTTCCCGATGCCGGAGCGCAAGACACAGTTCAGCGCCGGTTATGATATCAGCGCTGCCGAAGAGGTTGTGCTGGAGCCGGGCAAGCTGGTGCTGGTGCCTACCGGTGTGAAGGCCTATATGCAGACAGGCGAGTTCTTGGGCCTGCATATCCGCAGCAGCATGGCGGTGAAGAAGCATCTGATGCTGGTGAATAATGTCGGTATTATTGATGCCGATTATTATAACAATGCTGATAACGAAGGTCACATTATGGTGGCTTTGATGAATATGGGTACCGAGGCTGTTACTATTCCTCAGGGTGAGCGCATTGCCCAAGGTATTTTTTTCAATTACCTGACGGTGGATGATGATGATAAGATAGAAAAAGCAGTCCGTGGCGGCGGCTTCGGCAGCACAGGCAAATAATAATATCACAGTATTACTTCGCTTGGAGATTCGGTTAAAAGTGTAAATAGTTTACAATTTTAACGAAAAAGTGTAGACAATATAGGGAAATATGATATAATTAATTTAGATAATTTTGGTAAATGGAGGTTTTCTCGATGCAGAAAATTGATCAGGCATGTGTAAACACCCTTCGCTTTTTGGCAGCAGACCAGGTAGAAAAGGCTAAATCCGGCCATCCTGGCTTCCCTCTGGGTACAGCTCCTTTGATGTACACCATTTGGGACCGCTTTATGAATTATAATCCGGCTGATCCGCAATGGTTCAACCGCGACCGTTTCATCCTTTCTCCGGGTCACGGCAGCGCTTTGCTTTATGCTATGCTGCATCTGGCAGGCTATGACCTGTCCCTGGATGAACTGAAAAACTTCCGCCAATGGGGCAGCAAGACTCCGGGTCATCCGGAATTCGGCCTGACTCCGGGCGTTGATGTTTCTACCGGTCCTCTGGGCCATGGCTTTGCTATGGGTGTTGGCTTTGCTATTGCCGAAGCTATGCTGGGCGCAAAGTACAACAAACCTGATTTCCCGGTTGTTGACCACTACACCTTTGGTCTGACCTCTGACGGCGACCTGATGGAGGGCGTTTCCTGCGAGGCTGCTTCTCTGGCAGGTACCCTTGGCTTGGGCAAACTGATTTACTTATATGATGACAACAAAATTACTATCGAAGGCAGCACTGATATTGCCTTCACTGAGGATGTTGAATCCCGCTTCAGGGCTTATGGCTGGCAGGTTCTGCGCGTAGAAAGCAGCGAGGATGTTGACGCTATGCAGGCAGCTATCGAAGAAGCTAAGGCTGATACTATGCATCCTTCTCTGATTATTGTACGTACTCACATCGGCTTCGGCAGCCCGAAACAGGACAGCCCGTCCTGCCATGGCGAGCCGCTGGGTGGTGAAGCATTGGCGGCTACCAAAGAAAAAGCCGGCTGGCCGCAGGAAATGTTCTATGTACCTGCTGAGGTTAAAGAACATTTTGCTGCTAAGCTGGATGGCTGTGCTGCAAATGAAGCTGCTTGGAAGGCTTTGATGGATGACTATAAGATGGTATATCCAGAGCTGGCTAAAGAGCTGGAAGACCGCATTGCCGGCAACTCCATGGTTAACCTGAGTGCTCTGGAAGCAATCTTCAAGGATACCGTTAAAAACGCTACCCGCGAAGCAAGCGGTGATATTATCCAAGTTTTGGCTGCACAGCTGCCTGAGCTGGTTGGCGGCAGTGCTGACCTTGGTCCTTCCAACAAAACTATCATGAAAACCGGCGGTTACTTCTCCAAGCTTGACAGAACCGGCCGCAACATTCACTTTGGCGTTCGCGAGCACGCTATGGGTACCGTTCTGAACGGTATTTCCCTGCATGGCGGCTTCATTCCCTTCGGCGGCACCTTCCTGGTATTTGCTGACTTTCTGCGTCCGACCATCCGTATGGCAGCACTCATGGGCATTCAGTCCGTATTCGTACTGACTCATGACAGCATTGCGCTGGGCGAAGACGGTCCTACTCATCAGCCGATTGAAACCACTATGGCTCTGCGTCTGATTCCGAACGTAAGCGTTATCCGTCCGGCTGATGCTCTGGAAACTGCTACCGCATGGCAACAGGCTTGCCTGAACAAACATAAACCTACCTGCCTGCTGCTGAGCCGTCAAAAACTGACTGTACTGCATGACTATGCAGCAACCATCCATGAGAACGCTCATAAAGGCGCTTATGTACTGAGCCCGGCTAAGAATGAGGCTAAGGCTGTTCTGATCGGTACCGGCAGTGAAGTACATCTGGCACTGGCTGCACAGGCTAAGCTGGCAGAAGAGGGCATTGACGTTAGCGTTGTATCTATGCCTTGCTGGGATGCTTTTGATGCTCAAAGCGATGAGTACAAGGAAAGTGTTCTGCCTGCAGGCGTAACCAAGTTTGCTGTTGAAGCAGGCGTTCCTTACGGTTGGAGCCGTTACACCGGCACTGAAAAGAATGTTCTGGGCATTACCACCTTCGGCGCTTCCGCACCCGGCGATGTAATGATGGAAAAATACGGCTTTACTGTTGAAAACCTGGTTGCAAAGGTTAAAGCAGCGCTGTAAGCTTAATTTGAAATTGATCTTAAAGGGTTCTATGTCAAGTTTTGGGGTATTCAAGACTTTAACATCATAGACCTAGACAATACATAATTATTTTTGCAATTCAACCAGCCTCTAGTATATTTATATTGGAGGCTGGTTTTATTTTTCTAAAATAAGACATAGTTATCCTAATGCGATTTTACTATATTTTATTCCAGATACAGTATTCTGTTTCGAAATCTGTCGAAATTCCTTACACCATAGCTGATTCGCTTCAATACTTTTATTTTATTATTACTGCCTTCAATAAAACCGTTAGAAACTCTTTCGCCAATTATATTTGCGATTTCAGTTTTCCAATTATAGAACCTTTTTTGTGCCTGCATTTAGGTTAAGGAGGAGCAACTCGTGCAAAAGTATTAAAAATAATTAACAGTAACGCAAAAATCGCTCATAGTGTTAAAATAAATTAATACTCTCGACGAAATGTGCGATAGTGTTAAAAATAATTAACACTGTTGCGGAGGGGAGTGGGTTGTGTTAGAATATAATAAAGGAAAATGTGCTGACAAAGCGGAAAGGAGCAGGGTTATGGTTATCAGAACACAGTATCTGGAGCGTTTGCGCCCGTTTTATGATTCGGAGCTGGTAAAGGTTATTACCGGCATCAGACGTTGCGGTAAATCTACTATTTTGCGTCAGGTTATTGCTGAAATAAAGGAAAATGGTATCGAGGATTCGCATATCGTTTACATAAATTTTGAAGATTATAAGTATCATAAGCTGACAGATGCAGATGCTTTTTATGAATATGTTGAGCAAAAAATTGTTGATGAAAGTAAATATTATCTGTTTTTCGATGAAATTCAAAATGTAAATAATTTTGAGCTTGTGGTAAATTCTTTTCGGGCAACTCATAATGTGAGTATCTTTATTACCGGTTCTAATTCCAAACTGCTTTCGGGAGAATTAGCTACGCATTTAAGTGGCAGGACTGTATCTTTGCGCGTATTACCGTTCAATTTTATGGAGTTCTGTCAATACAAAGATATCTCTGCGCCGGATTATGAAACTCTGTTGGCGGAATACATGACTTATGGTGGCTTGCCTTTGGTATGTGGCGCTGCCAATAAGGAAACCAAAGAGGTTATTTTAAATAATATATATGATGCGGTTGTGCTGAAGGATATAGTCATGCGTAACAAAATAAATTCGCCGCTGGTTCTGGAAAAGGTACTTGATTATATTGTAGGTAACTCTTCACTGACTGTTTCCGGTAATGCTATTGCCGGTACGCTTTCAAGTAATGGGCATAAGGTTTCTGCACCTGTTGTGTATGATTATCTGCGCTGCATTGTTGATGCCTGTGTTTGCGATAAGGTTTCGCGTTATGATATTCGTGGCAAGAAGGCGCTTGCATTTGAAGAGAAGTATTATGTTTGCGACCTTGGCTTTCTGCATTTGAAGAAAAACAGAATTAAGGATGAGTATAACTATATTATTGAAACAATTTGCTATAATGAGCTGATTTCGCGTGGCTATAAGGTCTATGTAGGTAAAACCTGGAAGGGTGAGATTGACTTTATCGCAGAATTGAATGGTAAGATTATTTATATTCAGGCAGCGTATCTTTTAACTGATGAAAAAACGATAGAGCGAGAGTTTGGAGCATATGAAAAAATTGCTGATAATTATCCCAAATATGTTATAACTTTGGATAAGCATACCATTTCAAGAAATGGCATTATCCATTATAATCTCATTGATTTCCTGCTCAGAAAAGTAGATCTTTAATTTTTAGTATGCAATATAATATTTTGAATCAATCACGTAAGCAGTTTACTGTGCTTGCGTGATTTTTCTTTGAATTTCTATAAATATTTTTTTGCAAGCGCAATGGCATATTTTGACAGAATGTGAAAAAAATTTAAGCTTTTTTCTGGAATAAGCAATTCTGTTACGAGAAAAGGGAGAAAATGCACATTTCTCGTAATAGAATTCATCGTTATAATAAAAATAAGGATTTACTTCCGATTTACTTGCGAAGTGAATCCTTATTTTTTGTTTGTTAAGCCTAAAATGTAATCCGTGGATGTGTTATGAAATTTAGCCAAGGCAATGAGTATATCTGTCGGTATATCCCGTTCGCCTTTTTCATAGTTGCTGTAGACTCTTTGTGAGCAGTTAAGGATTTCAGCCATTTGTGTTTGCGTCATATCCTTGTCCTCACGTAAGTCGCGAATACGCTGATACATTGTTATCACCCAATAACATTATAGAAAGAGATGGCACTTCAACTTGCTATTTAGCGCAAATTGCGCTAAAATCAGAACAGGAAAGTATTAGCTTGCTAATACGTCAGGCAAAACACACTCGATGTGTGCTTTTGCTTGGCGGGGGGGGACAACAGTGTATCATTATAATGAGTTATTAACAAATTTTTGATACATGAACAATTAACGGAGCTGACTTGAGAAAATGAAGGTTATTAGAAACGTAAATGAAACGCTAAAAGATGATTTGGCCTTAGAATTGCAGAAGGGCAGTATGCTGTCTATTGTGGCAGCAGATTTTTCTATGTATGCCTTCGAGGCTTTGCGTAAGGAGCTGAGCGAGATTGAAGAATTACGTTTTATTTTCACTGACCCTACTTTTATTCAAAAAGAGAATAGCAAGAAGGAAAAACGTGAATTTTATATTCCTAAAATAAATCGTGAGCGTCGTATTTATGGCACGGAATTTGAGGTAAAGCTGCGCAACGAATTAAATCAAAAGGCTATTGCCAAGGAATGTGCTGAGTGGATTAAGAAGAAGGTTACCTTTAAATCCAATGTTGGTAATAAGGAAATTACAGATAGGTTTATTGTATTGAACGATATAGCGTATTATACCGTTAATAGCTTCACGACTGTTGATTTAGGCTGTGAGCAGGGAAACAATATGGGCGTGAACATATTAAAGCTAGAAAGTCCTGCGTCGCAGGCATTCATAGAGCAATTTGCCAAGCTCTGGCAGAACGAAGAAGAGTTAAAGGACGTAACCAACAATGTTATAAGCAGTATAAGCTCGGCTTATAATGAGAATGCGCCTGAGTTTATTTATTTCGTGACGCTGTATAATATTTTCCATGAATTTCTTACGGATATCAGTGAGGATGAGCTGCCAAATGAGCGTACAGGCTTTAAGAACAGCAAAATCTGGAATATGCTCTTTAATTTTCAACGTGATGCTGCGTTAGGCATTATTAATAAGCTGGAAAAATATAATGGCTGCATTTTAGCTGACAGTGTTGGTTTGGGCAAAACCTTTACTGCATTAGCTGTTATTAAATATTATGAAGGACGCAACAAGAATGTACTTGTATTATGTCCGAAAAAGCTGGCAGACAACTGGAATACGTATCGCGCTAACTATAAAAACAACCCTATTGCCAGCGACAGACTGCGCTATGATGTCTTATATCATTCAGACCTGCTGCGCAAGCGCGGTTATAGCGGTGATATTGATTTAAGCAGGATAAATTGGAGTAACTATGACCTTGTAGTTATTGATGAATCGCATAATTTCCGTAATGGTGGTGCCTTTGATGGCGAAGATAAAGAGAATCGCTATACGGTGCTGATGAACAAGGTTATTCGTGAGGGCGTGCAGACAAAGGTGTTGATGCTTTCTGCTACTCCCGTTAATAATCGCTTTAACGATTTGAAGAATCAGCTGCAATTGGCCTATGAAGGTGATAGCAGCAAAATTAATGATAAGCTGAACACCAAAAACTCTATAGATGATATTTTCCGTAATGCGCAGGCTGCCTATAATCATTGGTCGAAGCTGCCTCCGGCAGAACGCACAGTGCAGAATTTGCTGGAAAACCTCAGCTATGATTTTTTCAATTTGCTTGATTCTGTGACTATTGCACGTTCACGCAAGCATATTACCAGATATTATGATACAAAGGCTATTGGCAGCTTTCCTGAACGCAAAACGCCGCTATCCTTTCGCCCTGCATTGGTTAAGAATGGCGCGGTAAATTATAAAGAAATATTTTCGAAGCTTGATGAGCTGGAGCTGTCTATATATACTCCTACGGAATTTATTTTGCATAGCCGTTTGCCGAAATATGCAGAGCTTTTTGATGATAATAAGGTCAATACTGGCTTTACACAGGCGAACCGTGAGCGTGGTATTCGTCGACTGATGGCGATAAATATTTTGAAGCGCATGGAAAGCTCCGTGTATTCGTTCAGGCTGACTGTGGAAAGAGTGCGGGCTAGTATTTGCGCAGCATTGCAAAAGATAGACAGCTTCACACAGCACAGGCTTGCTAATGCGCAGGTGGATACCGGTACTGATTTCAGCGGCGCCGATTTTGATATGGAAGAGGAAAGCTTTGTTGTGGGCAAAAAAGTGCCTATTGAGCTGGCTGACATGGATATTGTGAGCTGGGGGCATAGCTTGCAGCATGACAAGGAGTGTTTGGATGAGCTGCTTGGGATGGTGCAGGGGATAACGCCTGTGCAGGATAATAAGCTGCAGGAGCTGCTAGAGCTTATAGACGATAAAATTCAGCATCCCTTGAATGCAGATAACAAGAAAATTATTGTGTTTACTGCCTTTGCCGATACTGCTGCTTATCTTTATGAGCATGTCAGCAAGCATGTGCAGGAGCAGTTTGGCTTGCATACAGCGATGGTTACAGGCTCGGTGGATGGCAGATGCACGATACCGAAGCTTAGGTGTGATTTGAATACTGTACTGACCTGTTTTGCACCATTGGCGAAGGATAAGAAGCTGATTTTCCCTGAGGATAAAAACGATATAGATATTTTGATTGCTACTGATTGTATTTCCGAAGGTCAGAATTTGCAGGATTGTGATTTTCTTGTGAATTATGATATACATTGGAATCCAGTGCGTATCGTCCAGCGCTTCGGCCGTATTGACCGCATAGGCAGCAGAAATGCCTTTATCCAATTGGTTAATTTTTGGCCAGACGTGGATTTGGACGACTACATTGACCTCAAAAGCCGTGTAGAAAGTCGTATGAAGGCAGTTGATTTGACTGCTACCGCGGACGATAATCTGCTGAGCAATAATGAAAAGCTCGACTTGCAGTATCGCAAGCAGCAGCTTCAGCAGCTACAAAAGGAAGTTGTCGATATTGAGGATATGAGTACAGGTATTTCCATAATGGATTTGGGCTTGAATGAATTCCGCCTTGATTTACTGGAATATATCAAGACGCATGGCGAGCTGGATAAAACACCCTTTGGCCTGCATGCCGTTGTACCTGCAAGCGAGGAATGTCCTCCGGGTGTAATTTACGTGCTGAAAAACTGCACGGATAACATAAATATAGACAGAAAAAATCTTCTGCATCCGTTTTATGCCGTATATATTGGCGAGGATGGTGAGATTATCTGCAACCATTTGGCGCCGAAGAAGCTGTTGGACAAGCTGCGCTTTACCTGCCGTGGCAAGGATAAGCCTATGACGGATTTGTGCAATGGATTCAACAAGGCGACGAATGATGGCAGAAGTATGGGTGTTTATTCCCGGCTTTTGGAGGATGCTATTGCTTCCATAATCAACGTGAAGGATGCAGACGATGTTGACAGCTTCCTGAGCGGTGAGGAAATCAGCTTCTTTGATAACAGTATTAAAGGACTGGATGATTTTGAGCTGATTTGCTTCCTCGTTGTGCGAGGTGAGCATTGATGTTAGGCTTACCGCAGACTACAGAAGTAAAAAAGATTATTCCCAAACGTGCCTTATACAGCAAGTTTCAAATGAATACAGCGGAGCAGAAGGAGTTTGACGCTGCCATCAGGCAGATTAGCATTGTCAACGAAATTTCCTTACGCACAATTCCTGCCTTGCAAAAAAAGGAGCAGGAAAAAGCAGTTTATGTTTTGGCAGTACAGCTGAAGCAGGAGGGCTGTGCGGAAAGGCTTTTGCAAAGGCTGTGCAGGCTGATTGACCAACGCTTGCTGTTGGCGCTTTGCTATGAAGATAAGCTGCAGCTGGCGCTGTATTTCGATAACAGAATATTGCTCAATGAGTTTATGCCTGTGGCTGAGCAGAAGGTGAATTTGCAAGGCACAAGCTTAAACGATATTTGGGAGCACTTAGCTCTGCAGGTGACGCAATTAACGCCACGTGCAGGGCTTACACCTGCTTCCGTAATTGCCAATGCCGGCAGGCGGGCAGAAGCAGAAGCACAGATAGCAGCGCTGACGAAGAAAATGTTTGCGGAAAAGCAGGCACGCAAAAAACTGACCTTGCGTGAAGCAATAAATAAGCTGAAAAAAGAACTGGAGGATTTACAATGATGGAACATCTCAACATGCAATCTATGGATAAGGTTGCAGCAAACGTAGCCAAGATAAGGGAGCTATTCCCTAATTGCGTTACCGAAAGAATCAATAATGAGGGCAAATTGGAGCATGCCATTGATTTTGATATGCTGAAACAGGAGCTTAGTGACTATGTTGTAGATGGCTTGCAGGAACGCTACCAGTTCACTTGGCCGGATAAGCGCAAAGCTATTTTGGCTGCCAATGCACCGATTAACAAAACCTTGCGCCCCTGCAGAGAAGAAAGCGTGGACTTTGACAATACAGAAAACCTTTATATTGAAGGCGATAATCTGGAAGTACTCAAGCTGCTGCAGGAAACGTATTTGGGCAAGGTGAAGATGATTTATATTGATCCCCCGTACAATACAGGTAATGACTTTGTATATGAGGATGATTTTAAGCAAAGCGCGGATGAATATATTGATAATAGCGGACAGCTGGATGATGAAGGCAATCGTCTGGTAGCTAATACAGAAAGCAACGGTCGTTTTCATACTGATTGGCTGAATATGATATATCCAAGGTTGAAGCTGGCGAAGGATTTGCTGAGTGAAGATGGGGTTATTTTTATTTCTATTGATGATAACGAAGCAGATAATTTGAGAAAGGTTTGTGATGAGATATTTGGTGAGGAAAATTTTTTAGCACAAATTATTTGGGAGCGAGCTTTTGCTCCTGTAAATTTGAAAAAACATTTCTCTCCAAGTCATGATTACATAATTTGTTATGCTAATAATATAGATAATTGTGTTTGTAATGGCTTAAAGCGTGATGATTCTAGTAACTCTAGATATGCAAATCCTGATAATGATCCTAGGGGTGTTTGGACATCAGGTGATTTGTCAGTTGGACCAGCTGTTACAGAAAAAATATATGAAATAATTACACCTAGTGGAAGAAGTGTATATCCTCCTAGTGGCTATTGTTGGAGATTAGATAAGAATACATTTTTTGAGTATGTAAAGGACAAAAGAATATGGTTTGGAGAAAATGGGGATAACGTTCCAAGAATCAAAAGATTTTTGTCAGAAGTAAAACAAGGTATAACACCAATGACTATATGGAGATTTAAAGAAGTTGGTAGTTCTCAAGATGCTTCAAGAAATTTGAAAAAACTATTTGATGATAAAGCTTTTTTTGAATACCCTAAATCTGTACCATTGATTGAAAGATGTATACAATTGTATTCTAATAAAAAATCTTTGATTCTCGACTTTTTCTCCGGCTCTGCTACCACCGCTCACGCAGTCATGCAGCTTAATGCCGAAGATGGCGGTAAGCGTAAGTTCATCATGGTGCAATTACCGGAAGTGTGCGCTGAAAACAGCGAAGCCTACAAAGCAGGCTACAAAAATATCTGCGAAATCGGCAAGGAGCGCATCCGTCGTGCAGGCAAGAAAATCAAAGAAGAAAATCCGCTGACAACTCAGGATTTGGACATTGGCTTCCGTGTTTTGAAATGCGACAGCAGTAACATGGAAGATGTGTACTTCACACCGAAGGAATACATGGATAAACAGCAAAGCCTGTTTATTGACAATATCAAAAAAGACCGCAGTGACGAAGATTTGCTGTTTGATGCTATGCTGAAGCTGGATACACCGCTTTCCAGCAAAATCGAAAAAATTACCATTGCCGGCAAAACTGTCTACAACGTGGCGCAAGGTCATTTAATGGCATGCTTTGATACGGACGTGACAGATGAAGTAATTACCGCCATCGCCAAAGAAATGCCAAGTTATTTTGTTATGCGTGACAGTTCGCAGGCTGATGACAGCGTAGCGATTAACTTTGAGCAGATTTTCAATACCTATAGTCCGCAAACAGTGAGGAGGGTGCTGTAATGAAGTTCAGTTTTAAAATTCAGCAGTACCAGACGGATGCTGTCAATGCAGTGGTTGACGTGTTCAAGGGACAGGTGCGTCCTGCGCAGGATACCAGCTACTTTTTTGATCCGGGCAGACTTGTGCCGGTGAAAACAAAAAATGTAAAGAATAGCAATGGTTATAACTTGTTTCAGCAGGAGCTTGATGAACAGGAAGCTAAGCAGGATATAATACTTGGTTATGCCAATGCGCCAATAAAATTGGATAAGGTGCAGCTTCTGGAAAATATTAAGCTTATTCAAGGCAATAATAATATAACTCCGTCGAAGGAGCTTATAGATGGTCAGGGAAAGTGCAGTCTTGATATCGAAATGGAAACAGGTACAGGCAAAACCTATGTCTATATCAAGACTATGTTTGAGCTGAATAAGCAATATGGATGGAATAAGTTTATTATTATCGTGCCTTCCGTCGCAATCCGTGAAGGCGTCAAGAAAAGCCTGGAAACTATGGAAGAGCACTTCATGAGCCAGTATGGCAAGAAAGCGCGTTATTTCATTTATGACAGCAAAAACCTGACGAAGATTGATGATTTTGCCAAAAGCAACGAAATCAATGTAATGATTATTAATAATCAAGCCTTTGCCAAGTCCTTGAATGAGGAGAAGAATAAGGAAGGACGTGGCGGTGATAAGGGTGCGTTGATTATTTACAGTGAACGTGATGAATTCGGTTCACGCAAGCCTATTGATGTTATAGCCAAAACTAATCCTATTTTGATTCTTGATGAACCGCAGAAGCTGAATGGTCCTGCTACACAAAAAGCAATGAAGCGTTTCAATCCACTTTTCAGCGTCAATTATTCTGCTACGCATAAACAGGAGCATAATGAAGTATACCGTTTAGATGCAATAGATGCCTATAATCATAAGCTGGTCAAAAAGATAGAGGTTAAGGGTATTGAGGTTGTAAATCTTAAAGGTATTGACGGTTACCTTTACTGCGACAGCTTTGTTACTTCCAAAAATAAACCTCCCATGGTAAAGCTGGAATTTGAACAGCAGCTGAAAAGCGGTACTGTAAAGCGTGTTTTACGCAATTGTGCTTACGGAGATAATCTGTATGAGCTTTCTAACGGCATGCTGCAGTACGAAGGCTACAAAATCAGTGACATTGATGCCAACGATACAGGTTGCGTAAGATTTACCAACGGAGAAGAATTACATGGCGGTGAAGTTGCTAACAACAGTCAGGAAATGTCTGATTTGCGTCGTGTACAGATTCGTGAAACTATAAAATCTCACTTTGAAAAGGAAGAACAGCTTTTTGCGCAGGGCATCAAAACCTTATCGCTGTTTTTTATTGATGAGGTTGCCAAATACAGATTATATGACGAAGATGGCACACAAAAGCTGGGCGAATACGGCAAAATATTTGAAGAAGAATATCAGAAAATTTTTAGAGATAGGATGCAGGAGCTTTATCAAACGCCGTATGGCGAATATCTGAGAAATATGGCTGCGGATGTAAGTGCAGTGCATACAGGCTACTTCAGTATTGATAAAAAAGGCCATAGCGTTGACAGTAAATGTGAACGTGGCAAGGATACTTCTAACGATGAATCAGCTTATGATTTGATTATGCGCAACAAGGAAGCACTGTTAAGCTTTAATAATCCTGTGCGTTTTATATTCTCTCACTCCGCGTTGCGTGAAGGCTGGGATAACCCCAATGTTTTCCAAATCTGTACCTTGAAGCAGTCCAACAGCAATGTTAACAAGCGACAAGAAGTCGGCCGTGGCATGCGTATCTGCGTCAATCAGCAGGGTGAGCGCATGGACGAAAGCGTATGCGGAGCTAATGTGCATGTGGTCAATAAACTGACGGTTATTGCCAGTGAAAGCTATGCCGGTTTTGTCGACAGCTTGCAGGATGAAATCAAAAAAGCTTTGTATGAACGTCCTGAAAAGGTATCTATAGAGTACTTCTTCGGCAGAGTAGTAAAGGTTGGCGATGAAACTTATAAAATTGAAGGCGAGCAGGCACGTCAGATAGTGAAATATCTTGATAGACATGATTATCTTGACGATGATGACAGAATTACCGAAAAATATAAGCAGGATGCCGCCAACGGTACTTTGGAGCCTGTGCAGGATAAGCTTAAGGATATTGAGCCTGCTGTACATGTGCTGATTAAGAGCCTGTATGATAAAGATTCGCTTAAGGATATGATTACTAACGGTAATCAGACAACCGTTGAAAACAAGCTTAACAATAAGAATTTTGAAAAGCAGGAATTCCAGGAGCTGTGGAAGCGTATCAACCGTAAGTGTGCTTATACCGTAAAGATTGACAGTAATGTGCTGATTGATAAGGCTGTGGCAGCGATTGATGCTAAGCTGCAGGTTACTCAGACACTTTATACCTTGAGCGTCGGATATCAGAAGAATAATATGCAGGCGCATGAATTAGAGCAGAAAACCAGCTTTGTAGCACCTTCACATACTACAAATGTATTGAAAAATGCTCATGACAGCAGCTTGAAGTATGATTTGCTGCACGAGCTGACGCAACGGACTTCTTTAACACGTCGCACTGTTGCTGCTATTTTGAGCAGAATCAATATGATGAAGTACAGGAAATTCCGTGATAATCCGGAAGAGTTTATCAGCAAGGTTGCACGTCTGATTAACGAACAGAAGGCCGGCCTGATTGTAGAAGGCGTTACCTACAATACAACAAATGAAGTTTTTGACAAAGAAATCTTTACAGCGGAATGTCATCGTGTAGCTTTGTCTAAGGTATTTCCTGCGTTGCATGCCGTAACTGATTATGTTGTTACTGATGGTACAGCAGAGCAGAGTGTGGAGCGTAAATTCGTTGAAAATCTGGATAAAGCAGATGAAGTCGCAGTATATGCAAAGCTTCCGCGAGGCTTTTACATTCCGACACCTGTAGGCAAATATTCGCCTGACTGGGCAATTGCTTTTAAAGAGGGAAAGATTAAGTACGTATATTTCATTGCTGAGACCAAAGGAACTAATGAAAGTATGGAGCTGAAATCTATGGAGCAAGCAAAAATTAAATGTGCCGAAAAGCTTTTTGAAAAACTTTCCAATGGCGAAGTGCATTACGGTCAGGTAAAGGATTACAAGAGCCTGATGGATATTGTACTTGATAGATAAAACCACAACCGAATATGGAATAATTCACGCTGATAGTTTGCTTGTGCCTATGTGTATACTCTTTTTGTAAAATCTTTACACTTGCTGTTATAAGAAGATGCTAATAAATTTCCTCGTTGACAAATAGCAGTAACAGTAATATAATTTTTCTAATAGCAAACCATTAAGATAGAGGTGCGGAAAGCATGAGTAGGTTGTGGAGCGGGAGCTGAGAAGCATCACAAAAGGGCTAACGCCGAAGTGCAATGGCAGCCGTGTCGTTGTGCTGGGCCGTCAGTGAAAGCTGCCGGACTGTCGCTGCATTTGCAGCGGAGGGCTATCTCGGCTATGGGTGTGAATATTATTTAGCATGCTAACCGTTGAGATAGAATCCAAAGGAAATATCTCAACGGTTATTTTTATGATTAAGGAGTGAACGACATGATTCGTGTTTTGGTAAATGGCGCGCTGGGCCGCATGGGCAGCGAGGTATGTAAAAAGGTATATAGCGAAGCTGATTTGGAGCTTGTCGGTGCTGTAGATATTAAGGAAGGCACCGTGCCTCTGGGTGACGGCGTTAAGGTAACTACTGACCTGGTTGCTGCGATTGAGGCTGCCAAACCGGACGTTGTTGTTGACTTCACCCGTCCTGATGTTGTTATGGGTAACCTGCGCAAAATGCTGCCGCTTGGCGTGCATGCTGTAGTAGGCACTACAGGCTTCAGCGATGCAGATTTAAAAGAGGTTGATGAGCTGGCACGCAAGCATAACACCAGCCTGCTGATTGCTCCGAACTTTGCGCTTGGTGCAGTTGTTATGATGAAGCTGGCGTGTGAGGCTGCCAAATATTTCCCGCATGTGGAAATTATCGAGAAGCATCACGATAACAAGCTGGATGCTCCCAGCGGTACTGCAATTATCACCGCACAAAAAATTGCTGAGGTGCGCAAGGCTATGCATCAGGGTAATCCTGATGAAAAGGAAACCATGGCAGGTGCGCGCGGTGCGGATTACGAGGGCATGAAGATTCACAGTGTCCGCTTGCCGGGTTACGTTGCTTCTCAGGAAGTTATCTTAGGTGGTCAGGGCGAAACTTTGAAAATCAGCACCGACCCGATTAACCGCGAATGCTACATGCCGGGCGTTGCGCTTGGCTGCCGCAAAATTGTTGATCAAGTAGGCCTGGTATACGGATTAGATAAATTACTCTAAATAGTGAGGGGGAGAATTTTATGAAAAAGTATAACGTTGCTATTTTAGGCGCTACCGGTGCTGTTGGTACTGAATTTCTGAAGCTTATTGAAGAAAGAAACTTCCCTTTTGCAGAACTGCGTCTGCTGGCTTCCAAGCGCAGTGCAGGCAAGCAGATTGAATTTATGGGCAAAACATATACTGTGCAGGAGGCCACCAAGGACTCCTTCGAGGGCATTGATATTGCTCTGTTCGCAGGCGGTAGCGTTTCCAAGGAATTTGCTCCTTACGCTGTGAAAGCCGGTGCCGTTGTTATTGATAACTCCAGCACCTTCCGTATGGACCCCAAAGTGCCGCTGGTTGTGCCGGAGGTTAACCCCGAGGACATCCTGAAGCACAAGGGCATTATTGCCAACCCTAACTGCTCTACCATTATTATGGTTATGGCATTGAAGCCGCTGTATGACCTGGCACGCATTAAACGTATCGTCGTTTCTACCTATCAGGCTGTTTCCGGCGCCGGTAAGGAGGGCATTGACGAGCTCACCGATCAGACCAAGGCTTACAGCGAGGGCCGTGAGATGGAGGCACACATTCTTCCGTCCGCAAGCCTGCCGAAGCATTATCCGATTGCGTTTAACCTGATTCCGCAGATTGATGTTTTCCTTGATAATCTTTACACCAAAGAAGAGATGAAGATGATCAACGAAACCAGAAAAATTATGCATGATGACGAAATGCGCATCACTGCTACTACCGTGCGTGTGCCTGTATACCGCAGCCACAGCGAATCGGTAAACATTGAGTTTGAGCATGATTTGGAGCTGAAGGATATGGCAGCTGCAATCAACGCTTTCCCCGGAATTCAGATGATGGATGATCCGTCCAATCAGATTTATCCGATGCCTTTATATACCTCGGAAAAATATGACTGCTTCGTTGGCCGTCTGCGCCGCGATGAGTCCAATCCGAACACCTTTAACCTGTGGGTAGTAGGCGACCAGATCCGCAAGGGCGCTGCGCTGAACACGCTGCAGATTGCTGAGGTTATGATTAAAAACGGCTGGTTAGAAAAATAATAATGCACCTCTGCGGTGTAAAGACTAAACGGCGTACAGCTTGTACGCCGCAGCCTTTCCGGCATCCGGTACATTTTGCATTTTAATTTAAACAGATGAGGAGCAATTTACATGAAAATCATTGTGCAGAAATTCGGCGGCACCTCCGTCGCGAGTGAGGAAGCCCGCGTTGCAGTTAAAAACAAGGTACAGCAGGCTATCCGCAACGGTTACTCCCCGGTAGTCGTAGTTTCAGCTATGGGACGCAAGGGCGCTCCCTACGCAACCGATACGCTTATCGGCGCACTGAAGGACGTTAACCTTTCCGTTAATGTGCGTGAGATGGATATGATGATGTGCTGCGGCGAAATCATTTCCTCCTGCGTAATGGCGGCAACCCTGCAAAAATTCGGCATTAACGCTATGGCGCTTACCGGCGGCCAGGCAGGTATCATTACCGATTCCCAGTTTGGGGCAGCACGTATCAAAAATATCAATACTTCCAGTCTTATCCGTTTGTTGGAGGCAGGCATCATTCCGGTTGTCTGCGGCTTCCAGGGTATGACGGAAAATAACTATAAATTTACGACCTTGGGTCGCGGCGGCAGCGACACTTCTGCTGCTGCACTGGGCGCTGCACTCAAGGCTGATTTTGTGGAAATCTATACAGACGTTGAGGGCATCATGACTGCTGACCCGCGTATTGTCGAGAAGGCTAATATTCTGCAGCAGATTTCCTATGCTGAGGTTTGCCAGATGGCGCAGAACGGTGCTAAGGTTATTCATCCGCGTGCCGTTGAAATTGCCATGGGCAGCAATATTCCCATGTATGTTAAATCCACCTTCAGCGATGCTCCAGGCACTCTGATTACCAGCGAACGCATCGGTCAGGGTAACGGTGGCGAAATTGCGATTAACGAATCCTGCGCCAGCGGTGTAGCTCATCTTAATGATCTGGCACAATTCCGCATTGACCTGAACCCGCAGGATATTACTGCAGGCCGTAATCTGTTCGAAGATTTGGCGGATGCAGGCATCAGCGTAGGCTGCCTGAACCTGTCGGAGAAGGAAGCAATGTTTGCAGTATTCTCTCCGGACGTAGAGCACACCTGCAAGGTGCTTAATGAAAGCGGCTTTAAATATACGCTGAACGAAGGCTGCGGCAAGGTTTCCGTTGTCGGCAGCGCTATGCGTGGTGTGCCTGGCATTATGGCTACCTTTGTAAGTGCGCTTGCCAGCCATAATATTGCTATTCTGCAGACTGTGGACAGCGATACTACGATTTCCGCGATTGTTAAAGAGGAGCATTTGGTGGAGGCGGTGAAGGCGCTCCACGAGGCCTTCAAGTTATAGTCTGTGTATAAAGCACCGTCTGCGTTGTTGTGTTTCCTCGACGTACTGTTAGTACGCCGTCGTCAACGCGCCTAGCATCCGGCACTTTCTCCACAGCCTGTTAGGGTAAAGAGGAAATAAAGCACCGCCTGCGTTGTTATGTCTCCTCGACGTACGTGAAGTACGTCGTAAAAAATATAAAATCATTTAGATAATAAGCAATATATCATAGAGAATTTTAGTTTCTATTAGTTTTAAGAGGTGGAATTACAATGAAAAAACCGTATTTTGGCAGATTATTAACGGCAATGGTTACGCCGTTCAACGCTGATGGCAGCGTTAATTATGCAGCCGGTGCAGATTTTGCTGACTGGCTGCTGGCTAACGGCAGTGACGGCCTGGTAGTAGAAGGCTCTACCGGTGAAGCTGCAACCATGGACATGGATGAAAAAATTAAATTCATGCAGACCATCGTTGCTCGTGTCAACGGCCGTGCCAAGATTGTTGCCGGTGCAGGCACCAACTGTACTGCCAGCACTATTGATTTGGTTAAGAAAATGGAAGCCTGCGGTGTAGACGGCGTGCTCGTAGTCGGACCGTACTACAACAAACCGACTCAGGAAGGCTATTATCAGCATTTTGCAGCCGTAGCAAAGGCTACTAAGCTGCCGATTATCGTTTATAATGTTCCGGGACGTACCGGCGGCAACATTGCTCCGGAAACTGTTGCACGTCTGGCAGCAGATTTCAGCAACATTGTGGCTATCAAAGAGGCAGCAGGCAATGTAGCACAGACTGCAGAGCTGTATCGTGTACTGCCGGAAGATTTCTCCATTTACAGCGGTGATGACGGCCTGATTCTGCCGTTCATGTCCGTTGGTGCCTGCGGTCTGATTTCCGTTCTGGCCAATGTTAACGGCAACCTGCTGCAGCAATTGATGCAGGCTTACAGCGAAGGTCGCGTTAAGGATGCCGCTGACCTCAACAAGGTTATGGTACCGCTGGCTAAGGCTATGTTCATAGAAAGCAACCCGATTCCTATTAAGGCTGCCGTTACCAAGGTTACCGGTATTGAAGCAGGTGCTCCGCGTCTGCCGCTGACTCCTATCAGCGCTGCCGCTGAGGCTAAGCTTGATGCAGCTTTAAAAGCAGCAGGCATGATAAAATGAGCAAGCTAGTAGTAATTATCCAGTGTGATACGGTGCAGCAGCGTTGTTGCGGCTACAACTGTACGCACGCTTTTTACAGTCGCGAGGGTAAGTTTGCCGGTTATCCAGAGGATACGCATTACATGAGCTTCACCTGCGGTGGCTGCTCCGGCGGTGCGCTGACGGTTAAGCTGGAGAACCTGGCGAAGCGCCTGCGCCGCTTTAAAGAGGATGGACAAGAGATTTGCGTGCATCTTTCTACCTGCATGGTATCGGATAATTCGCATAAGCCGCCTTGCCCGCATCTTGATTACATCCAAAAGATTTTAGCGAAGAAGAAGCTTACCAATATTGTTCATGGTACCTACGTTTCCAAAACGGCAACCAGACGCCGTGAGGAAGGTATCTACAAGGATTTTGCATAAGCTTTGTATAAGCAAATGAAAACACCCTGCGTATTGCCGTTGGCAGTGCGTAGGGTGTTTTATATTGCGTATAAGGAGCTAATTTCTCTGTTTGGCCTGCCTTGTTCAGATACAGCGATTGAAAAAACAGAATCTTATCATATACATTTTTAGCACTTATTTTTTATACATTTTATGCATACGGATTGTATAAAATGTGTTATAATAAGAAGATAATAATGTATAACTGTCTTCATTACGCTGTCGCGCTTTTGCCGGCACGTAAGCGAGCAGGAGGTGCCGGATATGGAAGAAAAAAATATAAAGGACACTATCAGGGCCAAGGCTGCAGAAGCCGCTGAAGCTGCTGCCGAAGCAGCGGAAACACAGGACAAGGAAGAATATGGTGATATACGTATTGCCGACGAGGTTATCTGTATCGTTGCCAGCCTGGCGGCGCAGGAGGTGCCGGGAGTTGTAGGCATGAGCGGTGGCCTGACAGATGGCATTAACCGCTTCTTGGGCAAGGAGAACGCTTCTAAGGGCGTACATTTGCATTTTGAAGGCAAGACGGTAAATGCCAGTGTGTATATTGTTATTGAATACGGCTGCTGCATTCCGGAGATTGCTTTGGAGGTGCAGGAAAAGGTTAAAGATGCCATTGAGGCTATGACCGGTTACGAGGTGCAGTTTGTCGATGTCAATGTCGAAGGCGTGGCCAAGAGGCGTGAAAGCGAGCTGGAAAAGGAAAGCTCATCTGATGTAGATATGGCAGAGATTTTGCAGGCGCAGTCTAAGCGTGCGGAAGCAACGGAGGCCAATTCCTTTGAGCAGCAGTTGGTTAATCTCCATGATAACCATGATTTTGAGCTGCCGCCGGAGGAAGACATGGATGAAAAGCATAGGAAGTTTTTAGAGGAGGATTAACTGTTATGGGTATTGCGGATAGAATTATCCTGACGCTGTATACGATATTGATGACGGTAGCTTCAGTGCTGACGCTGCTGTGCAGCCTGGGCGTTTTCTCTGATACCGGTATGGTAGCGTTTATCAGCCATATCCCGGGCAACTGGGTTTATGCTGTCGGCGGCGTGATTATGCTGCTGGTGAGCGTACGCCTGCTGATCACCGGCCTGGGACTGACGGGCGTAAGCTCGCTGAAGCTGAGTGACAGCGATAAGGGCAAGGTGCTTGTAGGCAAGGGCGCATTGGAGGATTATATTGCTGTTCTGTCGCAGGAAATATACGGCATCCATCATGTAAAGGTTATTGTGAAGTTGGAGGATCAATGCATTGATGTACGCATTAATGCTTCGATTGAACCCGGCATAAATATTCCGGAAACCTCCGGTGAGATTAAGACCAACGTCCGTGAAACCATCAAAAAGGTTACCGGCATTGAGGTTAAGGAAATAGAGCTGTTCTTCAAACAGATTAAAGCAAAGGAAGAATAGGAGGCAGAAGCTATGTTTAACGATATTCTTAATGATATCTGGAATAATTATCGCGGCCGTCTGCTTTGCTCGGTGTTTGGCCTGTTTATTGGCGTGGTTGTGCTGTGGCTGGGATTTTTTCAGGCACTGTTTCTGATGATCTGCATAGGCTTGGGCTTTTTTATCGGCAACAAGCTGGATAAGAAAGAGGATTTGCTGGAGTGGTTGGATAGGTTGTTGCCTCCCGGCTATCACAGATAACGGCGGTGGCGGCAAAAGATAAGGCACCATCTGCCTAATCTGAATACATCATCATACAAGATATTTATTAAAATTTTTTATACAAGGAGAGTGTGCAAATGATTCGTAGACTTGCAAGAGAAGTTGCCTTACAGGCGTTATTCCAAATAGACTTTACCGGTAATGAGGTAGAACAGGCTGTTGACGCAGCTTTAGATGAGCACGAGGAGCTGCATCCGGAGGCTGCGGTAGACAAGGCTTTGGACCAGCATAAGGAGCTGGGGGCAGCAAGTGCCAGAAACTATGTTAAGAAGTATTCTATGGTGCTTGTTAACGGTGTTGTAGAAAACAAAGAAGCTATTGATGCGACTTTGAACAGCTGTGCAACCGACTGGACAGTAGAGCGTATGCCTGCTACCGACAGAAATATCCTGCGCGTAGCAGTTTTTGAAATGCGCCATGAAAAGCCTGCCCTGGCTGCAGGTGTTGCTATCAATGAGGCAGTGGAGATTGCCAAGGCTTATGGAACCGAAGAATCTCCGCGCTTTATTAACGGTGTTTTAGGTAAGCTGGCAAGAAAATGAGCCAAAAGGTTTATTTAGGCATTGATACCAGCTGTTATACTACCTCTGCCGCTCTTTTGGCGGAGGATGGCAGCCTGCTTGCCGAGGCCAGACAGATTTTAAGCGTTAAGCCGGGACGCTGCGGCCTGCAGCAGTCCGAGATGGTTTTTCAGCATACACGCAATCTGCCGCGCTTGGTGGAGGAGGTGTTTGCCGATAAGGACTGCACCTTGGCAGCGATTGGTGTCAGCGGTTATCCGCGTCCGCTTGCGGACTCCTATATGCCGGCGTTTCTTGCCGGCATGAGCGTTGCTCGCAGCCTGGCGGCTGCCTATAAGGTGCCGTTGGAGGTCATCAGCCATCAGGAAAATCATTTGGAGGCCGGTCTTTGGTCGGCAGGCGGTCCGCAGGCGGAGCGCTTTTTGCTGCTGCATGCCAGCGGCGGTACTACCGATTTGCTGCTGTGCGAACGCCGTGAAGACAGCCGTTATAACCTGACGCAGGTTGGCGGCAGCCTCGATTTGCACGCCGGTCAGTTTGTTGACCGCATCGGTGTGGCGTTGGGACTGCAGTTTCCGACAGGTCCGGCACTGGAGCAGCTTGCAGAACAGGCGGAGAAACCGCTGGAGCTGCCGGTGTCCGTGCGTAAGCTGGATGTGAGCTTATCGGGACCTGCAACTGCCGCTATGCGCAAGCTGGAGGCGGGGGCAAATGCTGCCTCTCTGGCCTTGGGTGTGGAGCATACGCTGGCGGAAACCTTTGCCCGTCTGCTGCGCAACGGTGCAGCGGCATATGGTGTGCGAGATGTTATTTTGGTTGGCGGCGTCGGCTCCAACAAGTACATCCGCAAGCATGTTGAAGAAAAGCTGGCGAAGCGCCGTGTGCGCCTGTGGGTGCCTGAAGGCCGCTTCAGCTGTGATAATGCCAGTGGCTGTGCCGCTGTTGCCTGGAGATTACATAAGAAAAATGACTGAAGCTGTTTATTCGGTAAGCGAAATAAATAATTTCATAAAGCATATACTGGAGCAGGAGCCGGAGCTGCGTAATCTGCAGGTTGTCGGTGAAATCTCTAATTTTAAGCGATATCCTTCAGGTCATTGCTATTTTACTTTGAAGGATGCTGGTGCGGTGCTCAAATGCGTAATGTTCCGCAGTAAGGCTGTTAATCTGCGCTTTCAGCCGCAGAACGGCGATACTGTTGTTGCCGTAGGGCGCTTGGCAGTCTATGAACGCGACGGCGTTTATCAGCTGTATACCGATTTACTGCTGCAGCAGGGCGTGGGCGATTTGATGCAGGCTTACGAAAAGCTCAAGCAGAAGCTGGAGCGTGCAGGCCTGTTTGCGCCTGAGCGTAAACAGCAGCTGCCGCTGCATCCGCGTACCGTGGGAATTATTACCTCTCCTGCAGGTGCCGCCGTGCGTGACGTCATAACAGTGTCACGAAGGAGAAATCAGGGCATAAAGCTTTTGCTTTATCCTGTCAAGGTGCAGGGTGAGGGAGCTGCGGCGGAAATTGCTGCAGCGATTGAATTCTTTAACCGTAAAAAACTGGCCGATGTTCTGATAGTAGGACGTGGCGGCGGTTCTATCGAGGATTTGTGGGCCTTTAACGAAGAAATTACCGTAAGAGCGGTGGCTGCCTCCAAAATTCCGGTAGTCAGCGCCGTAGGTCATGAAACAGATTTTACGCTGTGCGATTTTGCTGCCGACGTGAGGGCTGCGACACCGTCGCAGGCCGCGGAACTGGTGGTGGCTGATGTTGAAGGCTACAAGCAGCGCGTTGTCTATCTGGAGCAGCGTGCGCGCAGTCTGTTGTCGGCTTTGCTTACGCAGCAGCAGCGCAGATTGGACAACTTAGTTAATTCGTGGGCGTTGCGTGACCCGGAAAGGCTTTTTGCCGACCAGGCGCAGCGTCTTGATACTGCTTCGCGCAGACTGCGTGAGGCCTTAGAGCTGCATCTGCAGCAGGATGAGCATAAGCTGGCGCTGGCGGCGGCAAGGCTGGACAGCCTCAGTCCGCTGGCTGTTTTGGGACGAGGCTATTCAGTGAGCCAAAAATCCGATTATACGCTGGTAAGCAGTGTTGATGACCTCAGATGGGGCGACGAGCTGCTGACAACAGTAGCAGATGGTGTGATAACCTCAGTTGTGCAGCAGGTAGAAAGGCGGTAAAGGATGGCAACGAAAAAGATTGCAAAGAACATTAAGTTTGAAGATGCCTTAAGCGAGCTGGAAGCACAGGTACAGCTTCTGGAAAGCGGCGAGCTGCCTTTGGACAAGGCTCTGGAGGTGTTTAAATACGGTGTGGAGCTGAGCCGTGTCTGCAGCAGCAGACTGGAAACAGTGAAGCAGGAGGTTGATAAAATCGTTGTTACCGACAGTAACGACGTTGGCTATAAATTAGAAACATTCCAGGATTTGGAGGTAAAATAATGGATTTTAAAGCTTATTATGCTAACCAGCAAAAACTGGTAGAAAACTATTTGAAGAACAGAATTGCCAAAAAGGGTATTTCCAAGGTAGATGAAGCTATGGAATACAGCCTGATGGCAGGCGGTAAACGCATTCGTCCGATTCTGCTGATGGCTGCGGCAGAGGCTGTGGGCAGCAAGGGCTACAATTATTTGCCCGTGGCTTGCGGTCTGGAAATGATTCACACCTATTCTCTGATTCACGATGACCTGCCGTGCATGGATGACGATGATTATCGCCGCGGCCGTCTGACCAATCATAAGGTTTTTGGTGAAGCTATGGCAGTGCTTGCCGGTGACGGCCTGCTCACTTTGGCATTTGAGGTAATGCTGGAACAGAAGAATGTTGATCCTAAAGTTTTGATTGAAACTGTACGCGAAATGGCTATGTGTGCCGGTAACTTCGGTATGGTTGGCGGCCAGGGCCTTGATTTGGAATTTGAAGGCAAAAAGATTACGCCGGAGGAGCTGCGCAAACTGCATGCGGGCAAGACCGGTGCGCTTTTTATTGCTGCTATTCGCGGCGGTGCGCATCTGGCCGGTGCTAATGACCAGCAGCTTTTGGCTCTTACCAAATTTGCTGATTTGCTGGGACTTGCCTTCCAGATTACCGACGATATCCTTGATGTCGAAGGTACTGAGGAGGAGCTTGGCAAGCCGGTAGGCAGCGATGCCAAGAACCACAAATCTACTTATGTAACACTGTACGGCCTGCAGGCAGCACACGAGTTGGCAGAAAAGACTGTGGCAGAGGCTTTGGAATGTCTGGAGATGTTTGGCGAGAACGCAGAGCCGTTACGTGAAATTACTCGCCTGATGACTGACAGAAAGAAGTAATTATGGCAGAGAATAAATTTTTAGAAAAAATTAATTCACCGGCTGATGTCAAAAAGCTTTCCGTGCCGCAGCTGGAGCAGCTGGCTAAGGAAATCAGACAGCTTTTAATCAGCGTTATTTCGCACACCGGCGGCCATTTGGCGCCGAATCTGGGCGTGGTAGAGCTGACTTTGGCCTTGCATAAGGTTTTCAATACGCCGGAAGATAAGATTATATTCGACGTAGGTCACCAGGCCTATATCCATAAAATTATCACCGGACGCAGGGAGCAATTTCCTACGCTGCGTCAATACGGCGGTCTTTCCGGCTTTCCTAAGCGCAGCGAAAGCGAGCATGATGCCTTCGGTACCGGTCATTCCAGTACATCTATTTCCGCTGCTCTGGGCATGGCCTGCGCCCGCGATCTGCAGGGTGAGGATTATAATGTCGTAGCCGTTATCGGCGACGGCTCCATGACCGGCGGTATGGCTTTTGAGGCGTTGAACAACGCCGGTATGCTGCATAAGAATATGATTGTCGTGCTCAACGATAACGAAATGTCTATTTCCAAAAACGTGGGTGCGATGAGCGAATATCTTTACCAGCTGCGTACAGGCGAAACCTATAACAAAATTAAAAATGATATTGAGGGCTGGCTCAAAAATATGGAATTCGGCAGTGATGTGCTGAAGGCTATCCGCCGCCTGAAGGGCAGCGTAAAATACCTGATGGTGCCGACCTCTATTTTTGAAGAGCTTGGCTTTACTTATTTGGGACCGGTTGACGGACATGATCTGGATGGCCTGCTGGATGTGCTGCAGGCTGCAAAAAAGATTGACGGACCGGTTATGGTACATGTGCTGACGAAAAAGGGCAAGGGCTATAAGCCTGCCGAGGAAAGCCCCAATAAGTTCCACGGTACAGGCCCCTTTGATATTGCTACCGGCAAAAAGATTACTAATCCGAATGCACCCGTAAGTTATACCGAGGTTTTTGGTAAAACTTTGACTAAACTGGCTGATATCGACGATAAAATCGTGGGTATTACTGCTGCGATGCCTGACGGCACCGGCTTGAATATTTTTGCCGAGGCGCATAAGGATCATTTCTTTGATGTTGGTATTGCCGAGCAGCATGCGGTTACTGCGGCTGCAGGCATGGCTGCTGCCGGAATGAAGCCTGTGGCGGCAATTTATTCTACCTTCATGCAGCGTGCTTATGACTCCATCATGCACGATATCTGCATGCAGAAGCTGCACGTAACGCTGTGTCTGGACCGTGCCGGTCTTGTGGGTGATGACGGCTATACGCATCATGGCGTTTTTGACTACGCTTATCTGCGCAGCATTCCTAACATGACCATTATGGCGCCGAAGGATGAGAATGAACTGCAGCACATGCTGAAAACAGCGCTTGATTTTGACGGACCTGTTTCCGTGCGCTATCCGCGCGGCAGCGGTGTGGGCGTTGCGCTGGATACGCAGTGGCAGGATTTGCCGATTGGTAAGGCAGAGGTGCTGCGTACAGGCAAGGATGTCTGCTTCTGGGCGATTGGCAGCATGGTGCAGACTGCTCTTGATGCAGCGGAGCTGCTGGAAGCGCAGGGAATCAGCGCAGGTGTTGTGAATATGCGTTTTGCCAAACCGCTGGATGTTGAACTCTTGCGTGAGCATGCGCAAAGCTACGGAAAGATTATTACTCTGGAAGAAGGCGTATTGGCAGGCGGTGTCGGCAGCGCAATTCTTGAAGAGCTTAATGAAAATAAATTGCTGGAGCAGTGTGAAGTACGTTGCTTCGGCATTCCTGACGAATTTGTTATGCATGGCGACAAAAAGCTGCTGTTCCGTGATTTGGGACTGGATACGCCAACCATTGCTGCCAAGGCTGCAGCATTTGTAAAGGGTGAAGAAGAGTGAAAAAAGAAAGACTTGATGTTCTGTTAGTTAACCGCGGTATGTTTGAAAGCCGTGCCAAGGCGCAGGCTGCGGTTATGGCAGGACAGGTATTGGTCAATGAACAGAAAATAGATAAACCGGGGACACCGGTAGCACCGGAGGTTACTATCCGTCTGCTGGGCAATAAGCTGCCCTATGTAAGCCGCGGCGGCCTGAAGCTGGAGAAGGCTTTGCAGATTTTCCCCATCAGCGTAGAAGGCAAGGTTGTTGCCGATATCGGTGCTTCTACCGGCGGTTTCACCGACTGTGCGCTGCAGAATGGTGCGGCGAAGGTTTATGCGATAGACGTGGGCTATGGTCAGCTGGCGTGGAAGCTGCGCAACGATGAGCGCGTAGTGAACATGGAGCGTACCAACGTGCGTTATCTGGAAGCAGACAGCCTGCCCGAGCAGGTTGATGCTGCTACCATCGACGTAGCTTTTATTTCGCTGGATAAAATTTTGCCTGCGGTCCATAAAATTCTCAAGCCTGAAGGCTTTGTAGTGGCTTTAATCAAGCCGCAGTTTGAAGCAGGCAAGGAAAATGTCGGCAAGAAGGGCGTTGTACGTGATGCTGCCGTGCATGAGCAGGTTATCAATAACGTTATCAGTTTCGCCAAGAGCGAAGGCTTCGGTATTGCCGGTCTGGATTTTTCTCCTATCAAGGGACCTGAGGGTAACATTGAATATTTGCTGAACCTGACGCTGGGTGACGACGATGCCGTAAGCAGCGAGCAGGTAGCACAGCTTGTAGGCCGCAGTCATGGCAACTTAGATAAGAAAGCAGAAAAGACAGAGGCATGAGATGCAAAAGAAACGTTTAGGGATTTTTCCTAATCTGGGTAAAGAAAACGTCCGTATCGCTCTGCCGGAATTTGTTCAGCTCTGCAAGGACTGGGGACTTGAACCGGTGCTGCCTGAGGAGGTGGCGCAGCAGTATGGCGTGAGCAGCTACAATAAAAGTGAGCCGCAAACGCTGAAAACACTGGACTATGGTGTTAGTCTCGGCGGTGACGGTACACTGCTGCAGATGGCGCGTCACCTTGCGCCACTTGATGTGCCTGCGTTCGGTATCAACTTCGGCAAGCTGGGATTTTTGGCAGAGATTGATTTGCAGGGTATGTATAAGGCTATCAGCCGTCTGGCACAGGGCAACTATACGCTGGAAAGCCGCAGTCTGCTGCAGGCCAGAGTTATCTGCGGCGATAAGCTGCTTGCTACGGCGCATGCGCTCAACGATTTAGTTCTGGCTAAGGGCATGTTCAGCAAGCTGGCGCATATGATGCTTTTTATTAACGGACGTTTATCCGGTAAATATGCGGCAGATGGTCTGATTATCGCAACGGCAACCGGTTCTACGGCATATTCTCTCTCAGCAGGCGGACCGCTTGTTATGCCGGAGCTTGATGTCAGCGTCATTACTCCTGTCTGCGCACATTCGCTGACGAACAGAGCGCTTGTTATTCCTATGTCGGAAACAATAGAGCTCAGGCCGATTCCAGGCAGTGAGGAAATGCTGCTTTCGGCTGACGGCGAAAATGTTATAGAGGTGCCTAACGATACCAGTGTGCATATCGCCAAATCGCCTTATGAGATGAAGTTTGTAAGACTTACGCGACGCGATTATTATCAGACTTGGCAACAAAAATTAATGCGCAATTTATAGGCGGCGCACGATAATGCACCATATACTTCATCAGGGCCCTCGACGTAGCAGTAGTACGCCATCGTCGCCCTTCTTCGTCTCCGGTACCTTCTCGTGTGCCGTGACGTAAACGAAGGATAGATGTACAGGGCGTAGCGGCGCATGATAAGGCACTAGCGTATACGCCATCAGATCTCTTCAACGTAGCAGTAGTACGCCATCGTTACCCTTCTTCGTTTCTGGCACCTTCTCGTGTACTGTGACGTAAACGAAGGATAGATGTACAGGGCGTAGCGGCGCATGATAAGGCACCGTATACGTCATCCATAAATAAATACGTAAGGCATTACTATAAATCATAACCTTTATAGAAGTATCATGATTATAGGAAAGTACGACATAGAAATATTTTGCTTTTAGAGGTGATTGACTATGAAAATGACCAGACACGCTAAAATTAAAGAGATTATTGACAACAATAAAATTGAAACGCAGGAGGATTTGGCTTCCGCTTTACGTCATCAGGGCATTGATGTTACGCAGGCTACGGTTTCGCGTGATATCAAGGAACTGATGCTGGTCAAGGTGCCGGATGCCAACGGACATTATCACTATGCTTATCCGAAGGAGCACAGCTCGATGCTGACCATGGAGCGTCTGGAGCGTACCTTCAACGATTCTATCGTAAGTGTACGTGCTTCCGACAGCATGGTGGTAATCCGCACGCTGCCGGGCACAGCGCAGGCTGTTGCCTTTGCCGTAGACTACATGAAATGGCCGGAGATTCTTGGTTCTATTGCCGGTGATGACACCGTTTTCATTGCTCTGCCAAATAAAGAAGCTGTAATCACTCTGCTGGAACGCTTCAAGAATTACAGATAAGCGAGGCAAGGGATTATGCTGCAATCATTGCATGTTCACAATTTTGCACTATTAGAGGACGCGCATGCTGATTTTACCCCCGGCTTCAATGTTTTTACAGGCGAAACCGGTGCCGGTAAATCTATTCTGATAGATGCCTTTGGCATGGTGCTTGGCGGGCGCTCTTCTGCCGATTATGTGCGCAGCGGTACTGACGGACTGTGGGTGCAGGCTGTTTTTGACGTGAGCGGTCAGCAGGAGATTAAAGCGCTGCTGGCGGAGCACGGTCTGGAGCAGGAGGAGGATTTATTTCTGAAGCGTCAGATAAGTGCTGCGGGCAAGAGCCGCGCTTATATCAACGGCGTGCAGGTGCCTTTGGCTGTGCTGAAGGCTATCGGTGCGCGTTTGGTGGATATTCACGGCCAGCACGAGAACCAGGCCTTGCTGAAGCCGGATGCGCCGCTGCATCTGACAGATGCTTTTGGCGGTTTGAAGCTGGCGCAGGCACTGCAGGAGTATAAGCAGCTTTACAGCGAGTATACTGCTGCGGTAAAGCATTTGAGCAGTTTGGAGCAGGAAAATGAGCAGCAGGATTTGCTGCTGGATCGTTACGCCTGGGAAATCAAGGAGATTTCGGACGCTGCCTTGAAGCCTGGTGAGGAAGATGGCCTGGAGACGGAGGCACGCCTGCTGCAGAACAGTGAGCGCATTATGAAGGCTGTTGACAGCTCTTATCAGCAGCTTGATGAGGAGGACGCGATTCTTTCGCGTCTGGCGCGAGTGCGCGACCAGCTGCAGTATGCGGCACGCTACGACAGCCGTCTGGCGCCGTTGGCAGAGTGTGCTGACAGTGCCTGGATCAGCTTGGACGATTGCCGCACGGAGCTGAGCGAATATATGGCAGGCAGTGAGTTTAACGGTGAGCGTGCAGCGCAGGTACAGCAGCGCCTTGATATTATTTACCGTCTGCAGAAGAAGTACGGCGGCAGTACACAGTCGGCGTTGGAATATCTGCAGCAGACGCAGGAAAAGCTGGAACAGCTGCAACAGATTGCAAAGCTCTTAGAGCAGGCGCAGAAGGCGGTAGCGGAAGCGGTTGTGCGTTTGGGACGTGCTGCCGCAGTGCTGACGCAGTTGCGTGAAGCCAGCGCCAAGGCGTTGGCGCAGCGTATTACGCAGCATATCCGCGATTTGGCGATGCCTAACGGTGTGCTGCAGATAAAGTGCGGTCAGCTGGATAAGTTTATGCCGCTGGGCCGTGATGAGCTGAAATTTATTTTCAGTGCGAATATGGGCGAACCGCTGAATGACCTGGAAAAGGTAGCGAGCGGCGGCGAGCTGAGCCGTATTGCTTTGGCGGTTAAGACTGTGCTGATGAACAGCGGCGATGTTGCTACGATGGTATTCGACGAGATTGATACCGGTGTCGGTGGCGTTACGGCGCAGAAGATGGCGGAAAAAATTGCTGCTATTTCCGGTGTCGGCCAGGTGCTGTGTATTACGCATCTGCCGCAGATTGCTGCCTTTGCGGATAATCATATTCATATTGAGAAGCAAAGTACTGACGGACGCACGGTAACGCAGCTGACAACGCTTGATTATAACGGACGTCTGCAGGAGCTGGTGCGCATGACGGCAGGCGCAACTGCCAGCAGGGCAGCCTTTGAAAGTGCTACCGAGCTGCTGCAGGGTGCGGAGCAGATAAAAAGCAGCTTGAAGCAACTGCAGGAGAAATGAGGTAAGATAATGCTGAAAAAATTTCATGAGGCGGCTTTAGATGAAATATATGTACCTGGAAGCAATGAGGAGGTCTTTAGCGGCCGCCTGCTGAAGGTGCAGCGTGACCACGTAACGCTACCGAACGGTAATGATACAACGCGTGAATATATCCGTCATCCGGGCGCAGTGGCGATTGTACCAGTGCTGGCTGACGGAAGCGTGGTGCTGGTAAAGCAGTGCCGTTATCCGCTTGGTACATTGCTGTGGGAGATTCCGGCAGGCAAGCTTGACCATGGTCCGGATGAGGATCCTGCGGAGTGCGCGAAGCGTGAGCTGAGCGAGGAAACAGGCTATGACGCAGAGCATTGGCAGCAGCTGATCAGCATTGCGACTACGCCGGGATTTTCTGATGAGATTATCCATTTATATAAGGCCTGGGGACTGCAAAAGTTTGCTCAGCATACCGATGAGGACGAATTCATCGGCGTGCAGGCCTTTACTCCTGCAGAGCTGCGTCGCATGGTTGCCGACGGCGAGCTGTATGATGCCAAAACCCTGTGCGCTCTTTATGCTGCTAAGGTAATTTGAAAAAGTCAATCACAATAGTTATTTGAGGCTGCTGAGAAGGCAGCCTCTTTTTTCGTGCCGTAGCTTGTCAAGCTGGCGCTACTTCTTTATAATAGAAAGTAAGTGTTTAATAAATTTCTATGAGGGAGCAGATGATACAGATGAAAAAGATGCAATATGTGGTTGCTTCGCTGCTGGCGGCAAGCGTTTTTACAACTGCTGCTGAGGCTGCCAATTTTAATAATGAAGTAAAAACCCAGCAGGGGGTTATTGCCGGTGCTTATGACGACAAGCATCAGGTAGTACAATGGCTGGGTGTTCCGTATGCGCAGCAGCCGACGGGCGCTGACCGCTGGCGTGAGGCGCAGCAGGCTAAAAAGCATAAGGGAATTTTGGACTGCACCAAGGCTGCACCGGCGAATATCCAATACAACGGCAAAAAGGTGCTTGGGCAGGAGGGCATGCTGACGTTGGATATTGTGCGCCCGGATACGCAGGAAAAGAATCTGCCGGTACTGGTTTATATTCACGGCGGCAATAATCAGGCCAGCAACAGCCATCTGATGGAGGGCAACAGGCTGGCGCAGGAAGGCAACATGGTTTATGTTTCCGTACAGTATCGCCTGGGACTTTTTGGCTTTAATAATCTGCCTGCTCTGGCAGATGGTAACAAGAAGGAACAGAGCGGTAACTTCGGCTTCCTTGACCAGGCTGCAGCCTTGGACTGGGTACGCGAAAATATCAAGGAGTTCGGTGGTGACGCCAAGAATATTACTGTTTCCGGTTTTTCCGCCGGTGGACGTGATGTTATGGCGATGCTGATTTCGCCTGTTTTCAAAAATAAATTTGATAAGGCTATTTCCTTCAGCGGCGGTCTGACTGTTGCCGATGCTGCCAAGAGTCAAAAAACTATCGCGCAGAAATTAGCACCGATGGTGGTAGAGGATGGTAAGCAGAATAACCTGATTAACGCCGAAAACTGGCTGCTTAGTGACAACGGCAAGGATAAAAAGGCTGTGCGTCAATATCTGCAGGCAATACCGGCAGAGCGTCTGGCGCCGGTGATGGCAGGCGCTGTCATCCGCATGAGCGCATTTCCGCATCTTTACGGCGATGGAGAGGTGCTGCCGATAGAAGGCTTTGCTACGAAGCATTACTACAGCGTACCGCTGCTGATGCTGGCAAGTGCTGACGAGTTCAGCTCCTTTGCTGCACGTGATCCTTTCTTTAAGGATCGTCTTGGCTTAATCAACAACGATTATAAGACTACGAGTGAATTTAAATTTGCCAATAAATACGGCAGTGCTTTGTATGGCTTCTTCAACGGCCAGCAGTCTGCCGAGGTTTTGTATCCGCATTATAAGGCAGATATGTATGTCTGCAGCTTTGCCTTTGCTCATACTGCTGACGTTGTCGGCAAGGAATATATGGTGCGTAACGGTGCGTTGCATGGCATCTTCCAGCCCTTCCTGACGGATCAGGGCTACGGCTATACCAAAAATACCGATGCCTTTGAGCAGGCAGGCTCCAAGGAACTGAGCAAAGCATTTATTGATTCGATTGCAGCCTTTGTGCGTACCGGTAATCCTAATACTTCGGCTTTGGGAACAACGTGGCAGGCATGGAATCCCACCTACCGTCCGGAACTTGTATGGGATGCCAACCGTCAGCATGCACGCATCAGCAGTATCAACAGTAGAGTAAGCTATGCCGGCATTTTGGCAGAGATGGCTAATGACAAGAGCATCAATGAGCAAAGCAAAAATTATATCATTCATAATGTGCTGAACGGACGCTGGTTCAGTGACGAGCTGGATGCTCAATACGGCAATCCCAGCCTGTGGCCTAAATAAGCAGTTTTATAAGGAGCTGATTGATAATGACAGAAGAAAAAAATACTACTCCGCTTCATGGCAGCAATGTTGCCAGAGAGCAGATTCCGACAGCCTGCAAATGGCATATAAGCGATATATATGCCGGTGAAAATGATTGGCAGGCGGCCTGCGAAGAATATAAGAGCAAGCTGCCGCAGCTGCAGGCTATGCAGGGCCAACTGAATACTGCAGCCGCAGTCTGTGCAGCCTTAAAGCTGCAGGAAGAGTTGGCAAAGCTGCTGGATAAGATTTACGCTTACGCACGCTTGCAGCAGGATGCGGATAATACGGACCAGAAGCTGCAGGCGCTCGCAGGCGAGGCTGAAGGTATGGCGGCAGCCTTCAGTAACGCTAATGCTTTTGTAGAGCCGGAAATGCTGGCCTTAGGTAAGGAAAAACTGCTGCAAATGCTGGACGAAGAGCCTGCATTGGCAGAATACCGTTTTTATATTGAAAATATGGTTCGTTTATCAGACCATGTTTTGTCTGCAGATAAAGAGGCTGTTTTTGCGCAAAGCCATTTGGCAACAGGCACGGCGGTAGCGGCCTTCCGCGCACTTGTGAGTGCCGATATGCAGTTCCCGGAGATTACCGACGGCCAGGGCAATAAGGCAAACGTCAGCGAAGGCTGCTATCTGCTGAATATGACATCGCCTGACCGTGTGCTGCGTAAAAATTCCTTTACCGGCCTGATGAATACCTATCATCAATACCGCAATACCCTGGCAGCAACGCTCACAGGCTCTGCGCGCACCGGATATTTTTATGCTACCGTGCATAACTATAAAGATACACTGGAAGCAGCGTTGGCAGAGGATAATATTCCGTCCAGTCTTTACGACGGACTGATTGATACCGTGCATGATAATTTTGCACCGCTGCATGAATACATCCAATTAAAGAAGGATGTACTTGGAGTAGATGAATTCCATTACTATGATATGTATATGCCTATTTCCACCGCAGGCGATAGCTTTGCCTGCAGCTTCCCGGAGGCCTGCGCTAAGGTTGAGGAGGCACTGGCACCGTTGGGCAAGGAATATCTGACGGCACTCCACAAAGGCATGACCGAAGGCTGGATTGACGTTTACGAAAACAAGGGCAAGCGCTCCGGTGCATATTCCTGGGGCGTGTACGGCGTGCATCCCTTTGTGCTGCTCAATTATCAGGCGCGCTACAACAGCATTTCTACCATCGCGCACGAAATGGGCCATGCTATGCACAGCTATTTCAGCAGCCAGGCACAGAGCTACGTTAATTCGGAATATACGATTTTCTGCGCTGAGGTTGCGTCCACGACGAATGAAAACCTGCTCTTGGAGCATACCTTGAAGCATGCTACGGCGGAGCAGAAGATTTATCTTTTGAACCAGTTTTTGGAGGCAGTGCGCACAACAGTCTACAGACAGGTGCAGTTTGCGGAATTCGAAAGATATATTCACGGCGAGATCACAGCAGGCCGTTCACTGCAGGCCGAAAAGCTGGAGGAATACTGGCTGCAGAGCAACAGGGATTACTATGGCCCGGCGCTGACTGTGGACAAGGAACTGGCAAGCGAATGGTCACGCATACCGCACTTCTACACGCCGTTTTATGTGTACAAGTACGCAACAGGCTACAGTGCAGCGACCGCCTTCGCCAGCGCAATTTTAAGCGGCGAAGCGGGAGCGGTGGAAAAATATCTGGGCTTCCTGCATGCGGGCGGTAGCGATTATTCTCTGAACATCCTGAAGAACGCCGGCGTGGATCTGAATACGCCGCAGCCTGTAACCGTAACTTTGCAGAAGTTTGCTGCTAAGCTCAAGGAGCTGAAGGCACTGTTGGGAAAGTAATCCTCTCTATAAGAATTTTTAAATAAGGCTATTGACAAAGCTTTAAGAAACGAGTATAATTAATATTGTTCCGAGTGATTGGAACTTATGCCGAAGTGGCGGAATTGGCAGACGCACTTGACTCAAAATCAAGCGGGTTCACGCTCGTGCCGGTTCGAGTCCGGCCTTCGGCACCAGTAAATTTAGGCTCTACAATTTCGGTTGTAGAGCTTTTTCTGTATTTGTGGTTAAAAATTTGAGGAGCAAGGAAATGCAAGTAGTATTAAGCGCAATTAACAGTAAATATATTCATACGGGTCTTGGCCTGCGCTACGTCGGCGAATATGCCAAAACGCAGGGACATGAGGTAACACTGATAGAAGAAACTATTAACACGCCTATTTTGGCGGTGCTGGAAAAAATCATGGCAGTGCCGGCGCAGGTTTACGGATTTTCGGTACATATTTGGAACAAGCCGTTCGTATTTAAGCTGATCCGTATGTTGCGCAAGCTGCGTCCGCAGGCTGCAATCGTGATTGGTGGACCTGAGGTAGCATTCGATGCGGAGAGAATTTTTGCGGAACTGCCGCAGGCAGACTATATCGTGCAGGGTGAGGGCGAGCTGGTATTCAGCGAGCTGCTGCAGTATTTGGCTGGCGGTGGCGCTGTCTCTCAGCATATTGCGTATCGCGAAGGGGAGCAGGTGAACCTGAACGGAGGCATTACTGTAATAGAAGATATGTCCCTGCTGCCGTTTCCGTATCCTGATCTGGAAAAAATGCTGGCAGAGCATAAAATAGTTTATTACGAATGCACGCGTGGCTGTCCTTTTAATTGCGCTTACTGTCTGTCCAGCATTTCGCGCTCTGTGCGCAAGCGTCCGCTGGAGCTGGTGCTGCGCGATTTGGACCGCTTTATCGCTGCAGGTGTGCCGTTGGTGAAGTTTGTCGACCGTACCTATAATTTGGACGAAAAATACTTTCTGCCGATGATGCAGCATCTGGCGCAGGCTGATACAAATGCTACCTTTCACTTTGAAATTAAGGCCGATATACTGTCAGAGCGCGTTATGGATTTCCTGGCGACGGTGCCTAAGGGACGTTTCCAACTGGAAGTCGGCATTCAAAGCACGCATCAGCCTACATTAAAGGCCATCAACAGGCAGGATAACTGGGAGAAGCTGGCAGCAAATGTCAAACGTCTGCTGTCCTTCGGTAATATGCATATCCATGTTGATTTGATTGCCGGCCTGCCTTATGAGGATTTGCCGACCTTTGCTAAATCCTTTGATGATGTTTACGGTTTGGGTGCGGATATGCTGCAGCTGGGCTTTTTAAAGGTTCTGCCTGGTACGCAGATGCGCAGGGAAACAGAGCAGCATGATTTGCGTTATATGGACGAACCGCCTTATGAGATTTTGGCGACTAAGTATATGCCATATGAGGATATGCTGTATTTGAAGCACTTGGATAATATTCTGGACCAGACGGCCAACAGCGGTGGCTTTAAGTATACGCTGAGGGCATTGCTGCGTGCTTCCGGTATGACGGCATTTGCTTTTTATAAACAGCTGACGCAGTGGTGGGTGAAGGCAGGCTTCTATCCGCAGACGCATAATGATAAGGGTGTCGCAGCTATCTTAAAGCAGTTTATAGAAGAAAACTATGTAGAGCAGCAAACGGAATTGCTGGAGATTCTGCGTTTTGACGTATTCTGCGAGATACCGCAATGGCGTCCGGAGTGGCTGAAGTGGCAGACGGAGGCAATTTATGAGGTAGTTTCTGCTTTTTGGCGTGATGAGGAAAAGGTGCGTCGATATATTCCTGCATATAAATTCAGCAGCTGGCGACAAATCCATAAGTTGTATCCGATTGAATTATTTAAAGCAGACTGGGAAACCGGTAATGCAGAAGAAATTTTTGTGATGTTGGATAACAGCGGCGAGCAGCAGAAGCTGATTAAGCTGCCAATTGAAGTAAAATAGAATAGTATTAGTACAATAAAAAACGAGCTGGCGAGAGAAAAAATTCTTGAGTCAGCTCGTTTTTTTGGAGAAATATACGCAGATTTTACCGTTTTTCGGTAGAAATTTTAACTTTTTTTGAGATTTTTTTGAAGAAATTTTAGGTGCTTTAAAGCGTGTATACATGATACTTCTTTTGAATACAGAGCCACGTGTTTCACGAAAAAATGTTAAAAAGTAACAAAAAAGATGTTGACATAATGCAGGTCACATGGTATTATATACAAGTCG